>MDTC01246706.1_pt1 | contig 17642 bp, 13 predicted proteins | sample 811181 | NCBI WGS metagenome assembly MDTC01 (sample SAMN05326644, study PRJNA326480) | marine metagenome | isolation source: seawater | place: Pacific Ocean: North | collected 2011 | reverse complement strand
GGTACGGGTGGTCGCCACGGTGCTCGGCTTCGTCGTCCTGGTCCTGCTGCTGTCCGGACTCAACGCGACGGTGTTCCAGGGCGCGCCGGAAGGCAGCTGGCGCAAGCGGGTGCCGTCGATCTTCCTCGACGTGGCCCGGTTCGTCCTGATCACCGTCGGTGTCGCGCTGATCTTCGCGTTCATCTGGGGCGCCAACGTCGGTGGTCTGTTCACCGCGCTGGGCATCGGCTCGATCGTGCTCGGCTTGACTCTGCAGAACTCGGTCGGGCAGGTCATCTCGGGGCTGCTCGTGCTCTTCGAGCAGCCCTTCGAGATCGGCGACTGGGTCGCCACCCGATGGATCGACGGCGGCCGGGTGGTCGAAGTGAACTGGCGGGCAACGCATCTGGACTCCGGCAACGGTGTCTACGTGTTGCCCAATTCGTTGTTGGCCACCGAACTGTTCATCAACCGCAGCCTGCCCCGCGGCGAACACTCGATCGACATCACGACGAAGTTCTCAGCTGCGGATCCGCCCGACGCGGTGTGCCGGATGCTGACCGGCCTCGCGCAGCGGGTTCCCCAGCTGCGTGCCGGGGCCGACCCGGTGACCCTCATCGGTGCCACCGGCGAGTACACCACCACCGTTCCGCTGCACACCCCGGCCGAGGACGCCGAGGCCCGCTCCACGTTTCTGCGCTGGGCCTGGTACGCCGCACGACGCGAGGAACTCTCGCTCGACGACGTCACCGACGACTTTCCGTCTCCGCTGCTGTTCGACGACGCGCTGCAGGTGGTGGGGCGCAGTCTGCACCTCAGCCGCACCGATCAGGAGCTGGTGCGTGAGCACGTCCGGGTGGTCCGCTACGGCGTCGGCGAGATCGTTCAGGAACGCGGGACCGTCCCCGTGCGGATGATGTTCGTCGTCAGCGGGCAGGTACGGCTGGAGGTCCGCTCAGGTGGCGCGGTGGTGGGCATCCGCACACTCGAGCGCGGCGATTTCCTCGGTCAGACCGCCCTGACCAGAGAGCAGGTCAAGGCCGACGCCCGCGCGCTCGACGAGTTGACCGTGGCGTGGATCGACCGCCAGAGCATGGAGTCGCTGGTGCTGCGCCGCCCGCTGCTGATGCAGGAGATCGGCCGGGTGATCGAAGAGCGCCGGGCCAGCATGCGCAGAGTGACCGCGGCCGATTAGCCGGGCCCGATCAGCCCTGCCGGTGCCGTCTGCCCTGACCGGGGTTGCCGACCAGGGACTCGCCGAGGAATTCGTCGGGGCCTTGCACGCCCGGGAGTGCAAAGAAGAATCCGCCGCCCACCGGCATGATGTACTCCTCCAACGGCTCCCCGGTCAGCCGGTTCTGGACCGCCAGGAACCCGCGTTCGAGGCTGCGCTGGTAGGACACGAACGCCAGTCCCTGATCGAGGCGACCCGCCCCGTCGAAGCTGCGGACGTAGGAGAATCCGCGGCGCAGGATCAAACTGTCCTCGGTTTCCGGGGTCCGGGGGTTGGCCAGACGGATGTGGGCGTCGAGCGGAATCCGTTTCCCTTGCGGATCGTCGGCATAGTCGGGGTCGGCGAACTCGTCGGACATCCCCAGCGGCGCACCGCTGATCTTCTCTCGTCCGAAGATCTGCTCCTGCTCGATCAGCCGGGTCCGGTCCCAGAACTCGACGAACATGCGGATGATCCGCACCGCCTGGTAGGACCCGCCGACCGCCCAGTCCGGCTCGCCGTCGCCGGAACCGACCCAGACGTAGCGGTCCATCAGGGCTTGGTCGTCGCTGTCCAGGTTCGCGGTGCCGTCCTTGAACCCCAACAGGTTTCGGGGGGTGGCGGCGTGTGAGGCAACGCCTGCGCCGCGGGCATAGCCGTCGATCATCCAGTGCAGCACCAGGTGTCGTCTGGTGCGCCGCATCAGTTGCCGCAGTGCGAACTGCAAGGTGTCGACGTGCCCGGCTTCCATGGTCAGCAGCAGGTCACCGTGAGAGAACTTGGGGTCGAGCCGGTCGTTGGCCAGGAACGGCATCTGCACCAGCTCTTTCGGCTTCCTGTCGGACAGGCCGAACCGGTCGTCGAACAGCGAGGCGCCGACGCTGAGCACCACCGACAGATCATCCGGTGGAGGTTCCTCGCCGAGGATGCCCGAGTCGACCGGCGGGTAGGCCGGTCCGCGCTGCTCGGGTGGGCGACCGGACATCAGGCCGCGGATCTCGTCGGTCAGCTCGGCCAGCGTGTCAGCCAGCTTCTCTCGGCTGTCGGCGATGACGGTGAAGGCGGCCATCAGTCCCTGCGCGGGGACGGGGATGGCGGTGATACCCGCTTGGTGAGGTCCCTCGAACGGCACATATCGCGGCGCCGGCGGGCCGGCGGTGGACGGACCGTCCTCCGCCGAACACCCGGTCAGCGCCGCGCCGACACCAACCGCCGCACCGGTGCCCAACGCCCCGGTGACGAAATTACGGCGGCTGATGCCGGATCGCGACGACTGCGTACTCACTGCAGGTTCAGCACTCCGGCGACCTGCGACACGTTCTCCGACAGCCCCGCCAGCTGGGCCTTGAGCGTGTCGACCGTCTGCTGGTCGACGGTCACCTCAGGGCAGCGCGGGGACGGGAACTGGTCGTTCTCGGTGCAGTACAACACCCAGCCATCGCCCTGACGCAGCGGCTCCAGCGTCGCGTTGACGTCGGCGAACCCGGTGTTGATCTGCTCCAGCAGCTCCGGATCGGCCTGCTCCAACGCGGGTGTCAGGTCCTCGATAGCGGCCTGCGAGCCCTCGAGGTTGGCGTTGAAGTCCCACAGGTCGGTCTTGGAATAGCGGTTCTCCTCACCGGTGATCTTGCCCTCGGAGACCTCTTCGATCAGCTCGGCCGCGCCCACGGCGACGTCGGTGGGTGCCACCTCGAGCGTCGGCATCTGCTCGTTCAGCGTCGCGATGTTCGCGTCCAACTGGTCCGCGAACTGTGCGCCGCCGTCGGTCGTGTTCTGCTCGAACAGCAGGTACTCCAGCCGGTGCCAGCCCGTGAAGGCGGGATCGTCGACGCCGGCGAAGTCGTCGACGCGGGCATCGACCAGGCCGTCGATCTCCTCGACGAGCCCGGCCAGCGGCTCGATACGCTCCCACGGCACGCGCGACGGCGCGTAGGCCTCCTGGGCGGCCTGCAGGTCGCCGGCCCGCACCGCATCGGTCAGCACCTTGACGACGGTCACCAACTGGTCGCTCTGGTCGACGGCGTAGGCCTGGTACTCCTCGGCGGCCTGGGTGACCAGCGGGTCCGGTGCCGCCGAGGGCGCCGCGCTGGACTCCGTCGCCGTCTCCGTCTCGGTGGTGGCGGTGTCGGTGTCGGAGCTCGAGCAGCCGGCCAGCGCCAATCCCAGTGCCAGGGCCGAGATCGGAAGGGCAGTACGCCGTCTCATCAAAGGAACCTCCTTGTTCGGGTCGAAAGGCAGGTTAGCCGCCCGCAGGAGCTGAGGGTAGCCACACCTAGGTAAAGAGGACCTTAGTCCCTCGGGTACGGTGTCCGGTTAGGCTAGGGTTCGCTAAAGCGTCTGAGTATGGCGCGGGAAAGGATGGCCCCCGCATGCGCGCAGGTTGGAGTCGGATCGCTGCAGTCGTCGCCCTCACCGCAGCGTTGGGCACCGCTGCTTGCTCGAGCTCCGGCGAGAGCGACGAACTGCTCGTCTACAGCGCTCAGCACGAGTCGTTGACCAAGGAGTGGATCGAGGCGTTCACCGCCGAGACCGGCATCCCGGTGACCTACCGGCAGGGCGGCGACACCGAGATGGGCAACCAGCTGGTGGCCGAGGGGGACGCCTCGCCGGCCGATGTGTTCCTCACCGAGAACTCCCCCGCCATGGCCGCCGTCGAGCGGGCCGGCCTCTTCGCCGACATCAGCCCCGAGGTCGTCGCGCAGGTTCCGGCCCAGTACCGGCCGGCCAGCAACAAGTGGACCGGGGTGGCGGCCCGCGCCACGGTGTTCGCCTACAACACCGACCTGCTCACCCCTGAGCAGCTGCCTGCCTCGATGCTGGACCTGCAGCAGCCCGAGTGGCAGGGCCGGTGGGGAGCGCCGCCGGCGAAGGCCGACTTCCAGGCGATCGTGGCCGCGCTGCTCGAGCTCGAAGGCCCCGAGGTCACCCAGCAGTGGCTGGAGGGGATGAAGGCCAACGCCAAGATCTACGACAACAACATCACCACGCTCAAAGCGGTCAACAGCGGCGAGGTGGCCGGCGGGATCATCTACCACTACTACTGGTTCCGCGATCAGGCGGAGACCAAGGAGATCAGCGGCAACACCCAGCTGCACTACTTCCGCAACCAGGATCCGGGCGCGTTCGTCAGTATCTCCGGCGCCGGGGTGCTGGCCTCCAGCGACAAGCAGGACCAGGCTCAGCAGTTCCTGCAGTTCGTCACTGGCAAGGCCGGCCAGGACGTACTGCGCACCGGCACCTCCTTCGAGTACCCGGTCGCCAGCGGCGTGGCTGCCAATCCGGCGCTGCCGCCGCTGGCCGATCTGCAGGCTCCGGCGGTCAACCCGTCCGATCTCGATGCGCAGGCGGTGTCGGACATGATGACCCAGGACGGTTTGCTGTAGGTGGTCGCTCCGGCCACACCACACGACCTCGAGTCGGCAGCGCAGCGTCCCCCGGCCGGATCCCGGCCGGGGGCGGGTCGTCCCGGCCCGCTGATCTCCGCCACCGTCGCGGTCCTGGTGGCCACCACGTTCATTCCACTGGGCTATGTGGCCTGGGCATTCGCGACCACCGGCTGGGACCAGGCCTATGCCCTGATCGTGCGGCCGCGGGTCGGCGAGTTGCTGGTGAACACCCTGTCGCTGGTCGTGCTGACCGTGCCCCTGTGCATCGTCGTCGGGGTGGGGGCCGCATGGCTGGTGGAGCGCACCGACGTTGCGGGCCGGGCCTTGTGGCGTCCGCTGTTGGTGACGCCGTTGGCGGTGCCGGCGTTCGTCAACAGTTACGCCTGGCTGGGCATCGTGCCATCGCTGCACGGGCTCGGGGCCGGCGTCCTGGTCACGACGCTGTCGTACTTCCCGTTCATCTACCTGCCGGCTGCGGCGACGTTACGCCGGCTGGACCCCACCATCGAGGAGTCGGCGCGCGCGCTGGGTTCCAACTCGGTCGGCGTCTTCGTGCGCGTGGTGTTGCCGCAGTTGCGGTTGGCGGTTCTCGGCGGTGCGTTGCTGATCGGACTGCATCTGCTCGCCGAGTACGGCGCCTTCGTGATGCTGCGCTTCGAGACCTTCACCACGGCGATCTTCCAGCAGTTCCAGGCCACCTTCGACGGGCCGGCCGGCAGCATGCTCGCCGGTGTGCTGGTGCTGTGCTGCCTGGTGCTGCTGGTCGCCGAAGCCGGCGCACGGGGCAACGCGCGGCTGGCCCGGGTGGGCGGCGGCGCTGCGCGAACGCTGGTGCCACTGCGCCTGGGCCGCAACCGGATTCCCGCGCTGTTGGCGCTGGTGGCGTTGGCTCTGCTGGCTCTGGGTGTGCCGCTGTGGACGCTGGCGCGCTGGTTGTGGATCGGCGGGGTCGACGTGTGGACCCTCGGCTCGATCGGGCAGGCGTTGACCCAGACGATCGGCCTGGCCGCCGTGGCGGCTTTGGTGACGACCGTGTTGGCCTTCCCGGTCGCCTGGGTGGCGGTGCGCTGCGAAGGTTTTCTGGCCCGCACGGTGGAGGGCGCGAACTACGTGACGAGTTCGCTGCCCGGAATCGTCACGGCGCTGGCCCTGGTGACGGTGACGATCCGGGTCGCTCCCCCGCTCTACCAGACTGTCGTCGTGGTGGTCTGCGCGTATGTGCTGATGTTCCTGCCGCGCGCACTGGTCAGTGTGCGGGCCGGCCTGGCGCAGGTCCCCCTCGGCCTCGAAGAGGCCTCCCGGTCGTTGGGCGTGGCACCCTGGGCGACGTTCCTGCGGGTCACGCTGCGCCTGACCGCGCCCGCGGCGGCGGCCGGGGCCTCGCTGGTGTTCGTCGCGGTGGCCACCGAACTGACCGCGACACTGCTGTTGGCCCCGACCGGGACACGCACGCTGGCGATGGGTTTCTGGTCGCTGTCCAGCGAGTTGAACTACGCCGGGGCGGCGCCGTATGCCCTGGTCATGGTGCTGTTGGCCATGCCGGTCACGATGGTGTTGTTCCGCCAATCCACCAAGGCGGCGTCGATATGAACGTCGCGGCAACAGTGCAGGGTCTGTCGAAGTCGTTCGGCGGGTCCGTCGTCCTCGACGGCATCGATCTCGAACTGCCCCGGGGCCAGACGACCGCGATCGTCGGATCGTCGGGATGCGGCAAGACCACATTGCTGCGGTTGATCGCGGGATTCGAGACCCCGGACGCCGGCAGCGTCGACATCGACGGCACCCAGGTGTCCGGTCCGGGGGTGTTCGTGCCCGCCCACCGGCGCGAAGTCGGCTTCGTGGCGCAGGACGGTGCGCTCTTCCCCCATCTGACCGTCGGACAGAACATCGCCTACGGGCTGCCCGGAGTGCGTCGCGGTGGCGCCGCGCGTCGGCGGGTCGCCGAACTGCTGGAGACGGTGGCGCTCGACCCGGCGTTCGCCACCCGGCGCCCCCACCAACTCTCCGGCGGCCAGCAGCAGCGGGTGGCGCTGGCGCGGGCGCTGGCCCGCAGCCCCAAGTTGATGCTGCTCGACGAGCCGTTCAACGCGCTGGACGCGGGACTGCGCGCGTCCACCCGCAAGGCCGTCGCACAGCTGCTGGCCTCGGCGGGTGTGACGACCCTGGTCGTGACGCACGACCAGGAGGAGGCGATGTCGATCGCTGACCGGGTCGCGGTGATGCGACACGGGCGTTTCACCCAGGTCGGCAGTCCGCGCGAGGTGTACCGCCACCCGGTGGACCGGTTCACCGCCGAGTTCCTCGGCGAGTGCGTGTTCGTGCCGTGCACCGTGCGTTCCGGTGTGGCCGACTGCGTGCTGGGCGGCGTGCCCGTCGACCCGCCCGTCACCGACGGTGCGGCGACACTGATGCTGCGACCGGAGCAGCTGATGGGTACCGAGGTATCCGACAGTGAGCGACAGACCGGCGTCGGTACCGTCGTCGCCAGCGAGTTCCTCGGCCATGACGTGCTGCTCACCATCGATCCGGGTGGAGACACCGCCCCGATCACGGTGCGCCAGCACAGCATCGACCCGCCGGCGGTCGACACCAAGGTGCACATCGACGTGATGGGCAGTGGTGTGGTCTTTCGATGAACGGTCTGATCCAGGGGCTGTCCCGCCACGGTGAGCGCCTGGCGGTGGCGACCCGGACCGAGGAACTGAGCTACTCGGATCTGGCTGCCCGCGTCGCGGCGGTCGCCGCGGAACTGGCCGGGCCGCGGCGACTGGTGCTGCTGGAAACCCACAACGACCTGCACACCCTGGTGCACTATCTGGGTGCGCTGGCCGCCGGGCACGTCGTGCTGCCGATGCCGGCCGGGCGGCCGTATCCGGAGATCACGGCCACCTACGCTCCGGACATCGTCATCGACGGCGACGGGATCCGGGAGATCAGCGCGGCGGACGCCGGATCCTCCGGCGCGCTGCACCCCGATCTGGCGTTGCTGCTGTCCACCTCGGGCAGCACCGGTTCCCCGAAGCTGGTGCGGCTGTCCGCGCACAACGTGCTCGCCAACGCCCGCGCCATCGCCGAGTATCTGGAGTTGCGCGACACCGACCGGGCCGCCACGACACTGCCGATGTCGTACTGCTACGGCCTGTCGGTCATCCACAGCCACCTGCTCGTCGGGGCGGGCCTGATCCTGACCGACACGTCGGTGGTCGACGACGAGTTCTGGGAGCTGTTCCGGCGTCACCGTGGTACCTCCCTGGCCGGAGTGCCCTACACGTTCGATCTGCTCGATCGGATGGGTTTCGCCGACATGGATCTGCCCGACCTGCGTTACCTGACGCAGGCCGGTGGACGGTTGGCTCCCGAGCGGGTACGGGCCTACGCCGAACTCGGCGAGCGGTCCGGCTGGCGATTCTTCGTGATGTACGGAGCGACCGAGGCGACCGCCCGAATGGCTTACCTGCCACCGGAACTCGCCCGGTCGCGGCCGGACGCGATCGGCCGGCCGATTCCCGGCGGGTCATTCCGGATCGACCCTGTCGAAGGCTGGGACGACGGAGCCGGCGAACTCGTCTACCGGGGCCCGAACGTCATGATGGGGTACGCGCAGGATCGGGCCGATCTGGCGCTCGGCAGCACCCTGGCGGAACTGCGCACCGGCGACATCGCCAGGCAAGGCGCCGACGGACTGTACGAGGTGATCGGCCGCGCGAACCGGTTCGTCAAGATGTACGGGCTGCGCATCGACCTGCACCAGCTCGAGGCGCAGCTGCGCGGCCGGGGCGTGACCGCGCTGTGTACCGGCGACGGGGACCGGATCGCACTCGCCTACTCCGGTGCGCCCGGGGAATCCGAGGTGTCGCGCGCGGCCGCAGACGTCGCCGGGCTGCCCCCGGCGGCGGTGACGGCCGTACGGGTCACCACCCTGCCGCACACAAACTCGAACAAGCCCGATTACCGGGCCGTGCGCGAACTCGCACGCCGCGAGCCGGCGCCGACGGACGGGGCCGATCTACGCGGCCTGTTCGCCGAGGCACTGCACCTGGATCCACGGGACGTGACCGGCGACCGCAGTTTCGTCGACCTGGGCGGAAACTCGCTGTCCTACGTCGCGCTGTCGGTGCGGCTCGAGCGGGCGCTCGGCCATCTGCCGTCCGACTGGCACCGGCGCCCGATCGCCGACCTGGAGTCGACCGCGCAGCCGACCCGTCGACGATCGTGGTGGGCCTCGACCTTGGAGACCAGCGTCGCCCTGCGTGCCGTGGCGATCGTGTTGATCGTCGGATCGCACGCCGAGCTGTTCGAGGTGTGGGGTGGCGCGCACGTGCTGCTCGGGGTGGCCGGCTACAACTTCGGCCGCTTCTGCCTGACGCCGTTGCCGCGCCGCGACCGCATCCGTCACCTGCGTTCGACGATCGCCTGGATCGCCGTGCCCTCGATCGCGTGGATCGCGCTGATGCTCGCGCTCACCGACGATTATCACCCGACGAATCTGCTTCTGCTGCAGAAGGTTCTGGGCCCCGACGGCAGCATGACGGCCGGCCGGCTGTGGTTCGTCGAGGCGCTGGTGTGGATTCTCGTCGCACTCGCGGTGGTGTTCTGGTGGCCGGTGGCCGACCGCGTCGAGCGTCGACGCCCGTTCGTGGTCGCCATGGCCTTCCTGGTGTTCGGCCTGGCGCTGCGCTACGACGTGCTGGGTCTGGGGCTCGGCAACGATGCCTGGTTCACGGTGTTGACCTTCTGGTTCTTCGCGGCCGGCTGGGCGGCGTCGAAAGCGTCGGCGGAGTGGCAGCGCGCGCTGGTGACCGTGGTGCTCGCGGTCGGCCTGTACGGCTACTTCGACGAGACGTACCGGACGGTGTTGGTGTTCGCAGGTCTGACCCTGCTGATCTGGCTGCCTGCGATTCGCTGTCCCGCCGGGGTGTCGGTGCTCGCCGGATGGCTCGCCGAGGCGTCGCTGTTCACCTACCTGACGCACTACCAGGTCTACGCGCTGTTCGACGGACACCCGCTCCCCGGGGTGCTCGCCTCCCTGGTCGTCGGGATCCTGCTCACCAAGGCGGTGTCGCTGTTGCGCAACCGCTTCAGCCGCGACGCGCAGATGGCCGACGCGGCGACCGCCTCCCGGTAGAACCTGCCCTGGTTGCGACCCCGTCCGGGCCGCCGCTATATTTTCGGCTACCCGAAAAATCGGATAGTAGCTCCCGAAACCCAGGTAATGCGTGTGATGACCGGACCTCGCCGTGTGGCGGCGATCCTGACCGTGCTCGCCACGGCAGTGGCGTGCGCGTGCGCGCCGGGTAGGGACGCTGACTCGGACGGCGGTGGCCGCCCGGTGGTGCTGACCACCTTCACGGTGCTGGCCGATATCGCCGCCAACGTCGCCGGCGAGCACCTGCAGGTCGAGTCCATCACCAAACCCGGCGCCGAGATCCACGGCTACGAACCGACGCCCGGCGACATCAAGAAGGCCGCCAGGGCCGATCTGATCCTCGACAACGGCTTGAATCTGGAGGCGTGGTTCGCCCAGTTCGTCGACGACATCGACGTGCCGCACGTCGTGCTCAGCGACGGTATCGAGCCGATCAGCATCAGCGCGGATGCCTACGCCGGATTGCCCAACCCGCATGCCTGGATGTCGCCGCTGAACGTGCAGGTCTACGCCGACAACGCCGCGGCGGCCTTCGCCGACCTCGACCCTGCACACGCCGCGGACTATCAGGCCAACGCCGCGCGATACCGCGCCGAACTCCAGCGTGTCCAGGACGATCTGGTCGACCGCTTGCGCGCGGTGCCGAACTCGCAACGGGCACTGGTGACCTGCGAGGGCGCCTTCTCCTATCTGGCTCGCGACACCGGGTTGACGGAGAAGTACATCTGGCCGGTGAACGCCGAGCAACAGGCGACGCCGCAACAGATCGTTTCCACCATCGATTTCGTCGCGGACAACGAGGTTCCTGCCGTGTTCTGCGAGTCGACGGTGTCCGACGCGCCGATGCAGCGGGTGGTGGAGGCCACCGGCGCCCGCTACGGCGGCACCCTGTACGTCGACTCGCTGTCGGCCGCCGACGGCCCGGTGCCCACCTATCTCGAGTTAATCCGCCACGACGCCGACACCATCGCCGCGGCGCTGACGGCCAGCCGCACGCCGTGACGCCGGCGATCGCCGTCGATTCCGTCACCGTTCGGTACGGCTCGGTGCCCGCCCTCGACGACGCCACGGTCCACCTCGGCTCGGGTCGGGTGTGCGGACTGGTCGGCATGAACGGCTCGGGCAAGTCAACGCTGATCAAAGCGATCATGGGCATCGTGCGGCCCCTCGCCGGCGCCGTGACGATCAACGGCGGCAGCCCCGCCGCGGCGCGGCGGGCAGGGCTCATCGGCTACATGCCGCAGAGCGAGGACGTCGACTGGCAGTTCCCGTTGTCGGTGCGCGATGTCGTGCTGACCGGGCGGTACGGCCACATGGGCCCCACCCGACGGACCCGCCCGGCGGACCGGGCCGCGGTCGCGGACGCGCTGGAGCGGGTGGAACTCACCGACTACCGGGACCGCCAGATCGGGCAGCTGTCGGGCGGACAGCGCAAACGGGCGTTCCTGGCGCGGTGCATCGCCCAGGGCGCCTCGATCCTGCTGCTCGACGAACCCTTCGCCGGCGTCGACAAGCGCACCGAAGCCACGATCAGCCGACTGCTGCGTGACCTCGCCGCCCGCGGCGCGACGATCCTGGTGTCCACGCACGACCTGCAGGCCTTACCCGGGCTGGCCGACGAAGCCGTGCTCTTGATGCGCACGGTGTTGATGCATGCCGCGCCCGGCGAGGTGCTGCAGCCGCAGAATCTCGCGCGGGCGTTCGGAATCGACGTGTTGGGCGAAAGCCGGGAGAGCTGATGGGTGTCGTCGATTTCCTGGTCGAGCCGATGCAGCTGGACTTCATGGTGCGCGCCACGTTGATCACCCTCACCGCGTCGGCGGTCTGCGCCACGTTGTCGTGCTGGCTGGTCCTCATCGGCTGGTCGCTGATGGGTGACGCGGTCTCGCATTCCGTCTTGCCCGGGGTGGTGCTGGCCTACGTCGCCGGCGTCCCGTTCGCGGTCGGCGCGGTGATCTGCGGCTTCCTGGCGGTGGCGCTCATCGGCGTGGTGCGCAACACCAGCCGAGTCAAGGAGGACGCCGCCATCGGGGTGGTGTTCACGACGTTCTTCGCCCTCGGGCTCACGCTGGTGTCGGTGACGCCCAGCCACGTCGACCTCAACCACATCATCTTCGGCAACCTGCTGGGAGCCTCGCGCTCAGACCTGATCCAGGTGCTGGTCATCGGCGCGGGCGTGATGATCGTGCTGCTCGCCAAGCGCCGCGACTTCACCCTCTACGCATTCGATCCCACGCACGCCCACGCCATCGGCCTGAACCCGCGACGGCTGGGTGCGGTGTTACTCGGCCTGCTGGCGCTGACGGCCGTGGTCGCGCTGCAGGCTGTGGGGGTGGTGCTAGTCGTGGCGCTGCTGATCACCCCGGGAGCGACCGCCTATCTCCTCACCGACCGGTTCGCCAGGATGCTGCTCATCGCGCCCGGCCTCGCGACACTCTGCGCGATGGTGGGCCTGTACGCCAGCTATTACCTCGACACCGCATCCGGGCCGATGGTGGTCCTGGTCAACGGCATCGTGTTCACGCTGGTCTACCTGTTCAATCCCCGGCGCGGGGTCGTCACCGCGCGGCTGCGGAAGCCTGTCCCGCGTGCGTCCGGCGTGGACGCGTCGGCCGCCAGGTGAGCAGCATCGCCAGTAGCACCTCGGATAGTCACAGGACGGTAACGGTCCCAGCCATTGCGAATACGCGGCGGCGTACGGGGCATTGCTTCATACAGCCCTTCTGAGCGGATCGCGTCGATGCGCGGTGATCTGCCGGATGCTTTGAACAGCAGCGCGACACTCTCCGGCCCTGGCGCAGAGGGGACCCTCCGATTCCTTCGACCCTCCAACCGCGGTGACAACGGCTCTGCTCCCCAGTGACACGCCGTCTGCGAAGGGGCCATCCCGCTCGGGCACGGCAACGTCGATGCCACACGCCCATCAACACCGAAGACCGTCAACAACAGAGGAAGTGAGCGGCAATGACTCATGCGACAACGAAAGCGCAAGAGCATGCGGGCGGTGTGCGAACGAACGTCGCGCGTGTGGGTCTGGTCGGTATGGGTCTGCTCTACGCACTTTTAGGTCTGTTGGCGATCAATGTGGCAACCGGCGATCGCGCCACCGCGACCAGGGCCGGTGCGGTTCAGGCGGTCGCCCAGGCACCCTTCGGGAGGTTCCTGCTCATCGGGCTGACGGTGGCGCTTGTCGCGCTGGTCATCTGGAAGATCACTCAGGCGATCGCCGGTGACCCGGTCGAAGGGTCGGAGGCAACTGACCGGATCAAATACGTGGTCAAGGCGCTGCTGTTCGGCACCGCCGCGCTGAGCGCCATAGCAATCCTGATCGCCAACTGGGGCATTTCAGCTCCGGTGTCCGGCAGCGGCAGCGGCGCCAACCAACAACAGGCCACCGCGGTGGTCATGGGGTTTCCCGGTGGGCGGTGGATCGTCATGGCCGTCGGTCTCGCGGTGATAGGCCTGGGCTGCTATCAGATTTTCCGCAACACGGTGAATAGCGAGTTCATGGAGCGCCTCCACGTCAGCGGCGACGGGGAGCGCGTCGTCACGGCCGTCGGTCGGCTCGGCTATGCCGGAAGTGGCGCCGTCACCATCGGTGTCGGGGTCTTTCTGTTCCTGGCTGGTGTGCGGTACGACCCCGACAACGTCAAAGGGCTCTCGGGGCTACTGACCGAACTCTCCGGCAACGGGTGGGGGCAGCTGGCGCTGTGGCTGATTGCGTTCGGCCTTCTCGCCTACGGGCTGTTCGCCCTCGCCGAAGCCCGCTACCGGCGCGCCACCTGAAATCAGGACCGCTGAGCAACGCCGGGCAAGGATAATCCGACGGTCAGCCGGCCGCGTGGCGCCGAAGGTGGTCGTGGTCCTGTGGAGCGCCGACAGCGTCAGCCTGCCGGGCGGTGTGCTGCTGAAGTCGCGTGAGCGACGCTTGCAGGCTGCGACGGCCGCAGGACACGCAGAGGACGGAATCGGCGACGCGCGGTCGACGGCGGCAACTGGTGCATCGGTTGTCGTGGGCCATGCTGCACCTCCTAGACATTTCGATCGGGTGGCCGCGTTGGATCAAGCCTCCCCCAGAGCGGTCTGCGCGCGCCAGCCACGGTGGCTGTGCGCTTTCTGTGCATCACCTGTACGAGTCGCGCGCCGACGGTGTAGCGCTCAAGCCAGCTCGATCAAGTGTCGGGTGGCCCGTCTGTGACTGTCGGCGACCCGGCCCTCGGCGGTCTGCCCAGGGTGAGATCGACCCCAGGGTTGCCCGTCACCAGCGATCGCGCGGTGCCGCGGCCATTATGTCGATCTCGACTCGAGGGGACTGCCCCGCCGGTCCTAATGGGTGTACCGAGGTCGTTACGACTCCGTGTCGGTGCCGTGATCGTCCGCAAGGTCCGGTTCCCCGCCGGGGACTGCCTCCGTGTCCTCCATGTCGGACTCCTGCTCGGCTGCCAGGGCCGGTTTCTCGCTCTCCGGCTCTTCGCGCCCAGCGTCCTGCTCGTCCCCTTCCTCAGTGATCGCCTCGTTCGAAAGTTCGTCGGCTTCCATCACGTCGAGCGGTTCATACCGGTGTCGTCCGACGTACTCGACGTCGTCACCGGAGTCGTCGAACGACTGTTGCTCGAGCCGCTCGTCCTGGCCTGTCCGCGGTGCGCCCCACTCGGCCAGTTCTGACTCCGGCTCTGCGAGAACAGATTCCGCGATCAGGGTCGACGTTCCCCCCGCCGGAGGTTGAGGCATCGGCACGATGCCCTCCTGCCACAGCTTTCGCTGCGACGGCCAGTGGCGTTTGTATGCACTGTCGATCACGGGACGCAGCACCTTCTCCAGGAACCGCACATACCCCGGATCCCAAAAGTCGCTGGCGTACATGTCGTTGAGCAGCGGGAGCCGCTCGGTCGGAATGACCACGGTCGTCGTCTTCGCGCCCATCGAATTGGTGTCGACCCGGTAGTAGGTCGGGTTGTTCGCAACGTCGTAGAACGCAGCCTCGACGTGTCGGCTCTCTGCTCCGGCCAGCGCATTGAGCAACGCCAGAACGCTGAACGGATTGTCCGGGAAGTCGGCAATGCCGTCATATTCCGCCGACACGATGACGGTGTCATAGGGCGTCTCCGGCAGCGGCTGATATTCGACGCCGAGGAAGAACACCCTGCCGGGTGCACCGTAGATCGCGACGGACATATCGTGGCGTCCCGGCGGTGTACGGCCATCCGCACCGCTTTCCGCGTCGTCCATCAGCCGGTACAGAACGTCGACAACCGAGGGCGCTCCCTTCGAGACTCCGCCGATAGTGAGAGGTGTCCCGATGGCGGCCTGGTGCTCGTAGATGGCGTTATACAGGTTGTCGGAGCCTTCCGGTATCGACACGGCGAACTCGGCGTCGCCGGGAAAAGGGACGCTGACTCGCGCGTCATAGTTCGCGAAGTAGCCACCGAACGCCGTTGACATCTGCTCTTCGGTCAACTGGGCGTAGCTGCCCTCCCCGCCGACGAGTAAGGCGGTGACTCCGTTGGAGGCTCCTGCTACCCCCACCGACGGTGCAAGCATCACCGAGCCGGCCGCGAAAGCCGCGCCTACAAGACATGCAGACCTACTGGTCATTGTTCCCCCCCAGGAAAATGAACCCCCCACAGGTTCTGAGATCAGACAGTAGCACCCTAACTCGACACGGGGAAGCGATTATGGCAAACAGAACCGGTGCCGCGGCGGATATATCTGAGGAGGTGTACACGCTGGATACGATGATCCTGGTCGAAATTACATAACCCCTACTCGCGTATACAGCGAATTACATGTGGGCTGCCGATCGAGTTCCGTCGGCGATCGTGCGATGCGACCGACGATGCCGCCGCAGCGGTCAGTTCCTCACGACCGGGATAGCGGCTGGCCGACTGGGCCGCGCGGGCGGCGCGTCCGCGGCGCCGTTGCCGAAGCGTGACGAACACTTGACCGAATCGAAGGGGCTCAACGGCTTTCGGCAAACCCGAATCCGCATACCATCGGACATTGACGATCTTGAAAGTGCGGAAGGATGCGGAGACCCATGCGCGTGGCTGTTCGGAGTGTGCTCGTCATGGGCATCATGGCCGCGAGTGCGGTTGCGGGGCCGGTCAATACCAGTAACGCGGCCAGTTGGTCGCCTCAGCTCGATGTCGAATCACTGCTCCCTGCCGAGGGCGCAGTCGTGGGCGTCGCGCATCCGCTGGTGGTCACCTTCGACGGCCCGGTGGTCAACCGACGCGTCGCCGAACGCGCGTTGCAGGTGAAATCCGATCCGCCGATGACAGGCAGGTTCGAGTGGGTGGAAAGCAATGTCGTTCAGTGGGTTCCAGACGAGTTCTGGCCTGCCCACAGCGCTGTGGCATTGTCGGTGAGCAACCTGCCCACCCGGAATTTCGACACCGGACCGGCGGTCATCGGCGTCGCCGATCTTTCCAAACACACGTTCACCGTGACCATCGACGGTAAGCCGCCGTCAGAACTTCCGGCGCCCCATCACCGCCCGAATTGGGGGCAGAACGGTGTCTTCCCCGCCTCCATGGGCCGTCCGGAATATCCCACGCCGGTGGGGATTTACTCTGTTCTGGCCAAGGAACGGGACGTGACGATGGACTCGAGCAGCGTCGGCATCCCCGTCAACTCCCCCGACGGGTACCTGCTCGACGTGGAGTACGCCGTGCGGTTCACCCAGCGAGGTCTGTTCGTGCACTCAGCGCCGTGGGCGATCAATCAGATGGGTTACGAAAACACCAGCCACGGCTGTATCGGACTGAGTACCGAGGACGCCGAGTGGTACCTGAACACCGTCAATGTCGGCGACCCGATCATCATTCGGGAGAACGGCGTCGAGGTTCCTCGGACGGTTTCGAGCTGAATCCCTTCGTGTCGCAACGGTGGTGCCGCTGCGGACTCAAGAGGCTACCGCGCACCGTCTGACACGTCGACCGGTCGTACAATCAGCACGGTCACCTCGGCGTGACCGGCATGCTGTTTGAGATCACCACGACAGCCAGGCTCCGGACGAGCACGCAGTGCAATGAACACATTGCGATTAACAGCTGTTGCGATCTCGAGTCACGGTTCGTCGACCCGTGATCTCGTCACGGGTCCAGCCGTCGGTCAGCCACGCTTGATTCGGCCGCCGGTGATCCGCAACACGGTTTGCACCCAACGGGTTCCGCTGCACCACGAGGATCGCTACCACGGAGTGGGACGTCGTCGTCCCCGACTTCCTGGCGGTCCCTAGGGCCGACCTTCGGCATGACGTCGAGCGCGGACCCACAGTGCTCGAAAAGACTGGCGGCCCACCCCTTTCGGGACGGGCCGCCAGCCGTGAGTGTCGGGTCGAATCAGGCTGCTGGGCCGGGGGCGATCGGCTGACCGGGTGCCGGAGCTCCACTCGGTGCCGGACCAGTCATATCCCCCTTACCTGCCAGACCACCCATGGTGCTGGTCGGAAGACCCCCGACAGCGCCGGCGGCCGGAACCAGCGGGGCCACCGGCGGGATGATCGGAGGCGGCGCCACCGGCGGAACAACCGGCGGCACCACCGGGGGCGGCAGCAACGGCGGCACCACGGGAGGCACCGGCGGCGGCAGCAGCGGCGGCACCACCGGAGGCGGGGCCACGGGCGGAATCACCGGAGGCGGCGCCACCGGCGGACCGGGCAGGATTGGTACACCGGACATTTCAGAGATCGGAGCGCACGCCGCCGCTCCGGCGCCCGCCCCTGCTACGCCCGCTCCCGCCGCCGCAGGCGCTTCACCCGCGGTGGTTTGCAGGCAGTCGTATCCGCCTGCCTGCGCCACGCCGGGGCTCAACGCCAGGGCGATGCCGCACAGCCCGGCACCGACGGCAGCCACTCTGATGCTGAGTCGATCAAAGACCGCCATCATCCACCAACTCCTTCATCTACACTCCACAG
>MDTC01248903.1_pt1 | contig 17643 bp, 18 predicted proteins | sample 811181 | NCBI WGS metagenome assembly MDTC01 (sample SAMN05326644, study PRJNA326480) | marine metagenome | isolation source: seawater | place: Pacific Ocean: North | collected 2011 | reverse complement strand
AGCTCTCCCCCAACCTCATCGATACGAGAAATCGTTTGAATCCCATTCCTTTTTTTTGTGCCTTTGAAAACGCAATGCTCTAAAAAATGGGCCAAACCCGTTTGGTGTTCCTTTTCAAAACGACTACCAGCTCTAAAGAAAAACCCTACATGCGCAACCTCACTAGATTTATGGAGATAAACTAATCTCAATCCACTTTTATACGTGATGCAGGTTGGTTCCAATTGATCAAGGGTTAATGCGGTGTGAGATCCATATATTTTCTTCTTTTTCAAAAATAATTCTATCGTGTAATCGCGAGGGTCTGCCCTGCCAAAACTCAAATTTCATAGGTTCAACTCCATAGCCCCCCCAGAATTCTGGTCGATCAATATGTCCTGGAAATCTTTTTTCTAGTTCTTTAATTTTCTGTTCTAAAGTTTCTCGAGACTTGAGCGGTCTCGACTGATCTGAGGCCCATGCACCCAATTGACTAGAACGAGGGCGAGAATTAAAATAACGGTCACTCTCTTCTGAGGGTATTTTTTTTACCAATCCTTGTATGCGAACTTGGCGTTGTAATCCTGGCCAAAAAAACAACATACTCACACGGGGATTACCATTAATGTCAACAGATTTATCACTTTGATAATTGGTGTAAAAAACAAATTCTTTGCTACGAAGCTCTTTTAGATAGACAATTCTGCTAGAAGGCTGGTTATTTTCAGAATTTACAGAACATAACGAAAATGCATTTGGTTCTAGTTCTTTGGAGTTACATGCTTCATCAAACCATTCCTGAAACGCCATTAATGGATCGTTTGCAAATGATTCATCTAATACATTCAAATCAAAATCTTTATGTTCGTCCCTAAGACGTTCTATGTGCTTACTCATTTGTATCTAATTTACCCAAAACCTTAGTTTAGATATTTGGATTAAAATCATTATTTGGTAACATTCCTTTTCCCAATGAAACCTCGTTTGGCTCGGAACTCTTTGAACTTTCACTTGGATAGAAAACCTCAACTATTGGAGATTCAGCAACAGAAATAACTTTATAATCGACCATCAAATTGGACATATTATCAGCAAGATTATCATATGCTTCCTTTACTGTACTCGCTTCAACTAAAATAAACTGATTGATTTTTTTATTCTTTCCGGCATCTGCATCTGCACTTTCATAAGAGATTTTACACTTGTACCAGACATTGCTACCATCCAAAGGAAAGATTTCATGAATATCAGTACGTGCAATTCCGGTTACTAAGAATTCTCCATTGATACTAGTACCGAGCTCTTCGTATATTCGTGCTTCGGCATCGGTGAAAGTCATTCCAGCTAATAGATAGGGCTCCGTGACTCTTTTAAGTGTGCCGTCTTCGAATTGTTTTGTGTATTTTAATTTAACGATAAACCAATTGATCATAACTAAATTTTGAGTCAACAAAGATAGTTACGACAAGCTCTAAAACCTAATTAGAAAATGATTTAATGCCCTGCGCTAAATCCAAAAGGTAAAAGATCTATGACACTGTTGAGAATAAGCGCTCGATTATCCTGATTTACAATAATTACGCGGATCTTATTGTTTTGTCTATTTTCAGTTTCAAGCATGACCTGTCTACAAGCTCCACAGGGAGATAGCAACTTATCCGAAGGAATTAAATCACCTTCTGCAATAATACAAAGTGTTTGAACTGCCTGTTTCGGATAATTTGAACCTACATGAAACAACACCACGCGTTCTGCACAAATTCCAGATGGATAAGCAGAATTTTCTTGATTACATCCTGTAATAATGGCATCATTATCTAAGCGAACTGAAGCACCCACCTTAAAATTACTATATGGTGCATAAGCAGCTTGCATCGCTTCAAAGGCACGATCTACCAAAATTTGATCTTGAACCGGTAGATCTTTCCAGTTTTCATGAAGCTCGTAAGAAAAAGAATGCACTTGTTCCATATTGTCATTTACGGAATACGTAGAGTAAGGGTTACATTGTATTTTGTACTATAATTTGTGCAGTAAAACCTCTAATTTTGTGTACCTTCGTGCCGCTTAACATATAACAATGCAAGAATTAAAAGATAAAGTAAGTTACGCGGTAGGATTGAGTATTGCGGAAAGTTTAAAAAGCCAACAACTAGGTTCATTAGATTTGAATTTTTTAAAAGATGGTATTCAGGATGTCTTTGAACAAAAAGAGCTTAAAATCAACCCAAAAGAAGCGAATGGACTCATCCAAGCATTTCTTGAAAAGGCAAACACTGAAGCTTTTGGTGAAAACAAAAAACAAGGCATTGCCTTCTTAGAAGAAAATAAAAAGAAAGAAGGTATTTTATGCACTGAATCAGGACTTCAATATGAGATTATACTGGAAGGTAAAGGCGAAAAAGCCGGAGCAACAGATACAGTAACAGTACATTATCATGGTACACTTATTGATGGAACTGTTTTTGATAGCTCCAGGGAGCGGGGAACACCAGCAAGCTTTGGCGTAAACCAAGTAATTCCTGGTTGGACCGAAGCTCTTCAATTAATGTCGGTAGGTGCGAATTTCAAATTATATATTCCTCAGGAGCTAGCATATGGAGCCAACCCACATCCAGGTGGACCAATTAAGCCATATAGCGCATTAATTTTTGATGTTGAACTGATAGAAATCAAATGAGAATAGAACTAATTTTATGTATTGGGATTATTTTAGCCTCCTGTTCGGGTTCGGAAAATGCCACGGGACAGAGCAAAGAAACGAAATCTTCATTAAAAACTGAGTCAATCTATGCGGGCAGCAAGGTTAGTTTATCCTCGGAACGAGATAGCATATCATACACGCTTGGCTTTGAAATGTCAAAACCGTTTATTTCAGATACTGTATTTTCAAAATTGAATAAAATACTAATCGCAAAAGGCTTTAATGATGATATCGAGGGCTATTCAGTTGATAGCTGCATGATGATCGTACAATCCTACATGTCCTCCATTGAATTAAGACGAGACGAAAGCTTTTCAAACCAGTGCGCGCAAAGTGTAGGTAGATTAAATAGAAGTGAGATTCAAAAAACTTTTACAGATCTCGGAGCAACAGAAATTATTGATATGAAAACAGTTCAATTAGGTTTTAAGGACGGACTTTCACTTAAAAATGTATTTAAAAATGATACAAACAGTGTAAAAATATTGTTTGCCACTTTAAAAACAAAAATGGACGAAAAGTACAAAATTTCAATTCAAAAGTTTGAAAAAGAAGGGATTGAGTTTTTAAAGAAAAATAAGACAAAAAAAGGAGTTAAACAAACTTTCTCAGGACTTCAATATAAAGTCATTAAAAAAGGTAGGGGAAAAAATCCATCTGCCTCATCAAGAGTAAAAGTGCATTATAAAGGAACGCTGCTTTCGGGAGAAACTTTCGACAGTTCTTATGAACGGGGAACCCCTTCAGAATTTGCTCTGAATCAGGTTATACCAGGCTGGACAGAAGGGATTCAACTTATGAGGCCCGGAAGTAAATTCATTTTTTACATCCCACACGAGTTAGCTTATGGTCCGAACCCCGATCCAAGAAGTGGGATAAAACCATATAGTCTTCTTATATTTGAAGTAGAACTTTTGGAAATTCTAAACCTATGATGAAGCTGATTTTTACACTTGCGACACTGACACTCCTCTTTAGCTGTAGTGAAAAAATTGATCTTATTGGTGATTTTAAAGAAACGGCAGTAGTATACGGCCTTTTGGATCATAGCGATTCTATGCATTATGTAAAAATAACAAGAGCATTTATCGGACCAGGAAATGCACTGGAACTTGCACAGATTGAGGATTCTAGTTATTTTGATTCGGTTGATGCGACCATTGAGGAAATTCAAGGTGGAAATGTGCTAAGGACATGGACTTTAAAGGATACACTGATAGAAAATAAGGATACAAACGGCGTTTTTTATGCCCCCTTTCAAAAGGTATATTATTTCAAAACACTCCCAACCACGATCTCTAATTCTGGGGCTTTTGGAACTGTTCAAACCTCTCCGAACGAAATGATGAGTTCATTAAACCCTGATCACCAATACCGACTAAAAGCGGTAATCAATTCAGGTGAATTTGAGGTAAGTGGAACAACTGACCTCGTCAATGGAATGACAACCACGGCAACTTCTCAAAACTTTACCTTCAAATTCGCAAGTAACCCTGGGGAATATAAATCGACGAGTGTGACCGTTTCAAATTCTGGAAATGCTTACATTGTAGATGCCAAATTGGGGATTAGAATAGCTGAATATATGGCGGGAGAATCCAGTTTAAAGACAATTAATTGGAACGTTGGAGAATCTGATGTTTCACCAAATTCATCAAAGACATTTTCTGCAAATGGCATCACATTTTATAATCTTGTAAACAGCAACGTGACTAACAATGAACTTATTGATGAAAGAAACTTTTTAGGTTTTGAAGTAACAATAACTGGCGGATCTGAAGATTTAAATAACTACATGACTGTAAACCAACCTACTAGCTCTTTGGCTCAGAATAAACCAACTTACACGAACCTCCAGGTAACAGACGACTACCGTGTCATTGGTATCTTTTCTTCGATTCAAACAATCAAAACATATAGGCCTTTTTATATTTCCCCTCAGCAAGCTTTTATTCGGGCGATTGATAAAAAAAGTACTCAAGAACTTTGCGAAGGACCAATCACGGGACTCCTAAAATTCTGCTCCAAACACCCTGCGGATAATGTGCTTGGAAATGAAGAGAGCTTTGCATGTAATTAATTTACAAACCAAATAATGTCAAATCGGCGCACCTTATTTGCTGATGTGATTTTGCCTGTTCCTATACATAGGGCGTTCACCTACAGAATCCCATTCGAAATGAATGACCTTGTAGGTATTGGTTTAAGGGTTATTGTTCCTTTCGGGAGAAATAAGCTTCATACAGCGATTGTAGTTAATATTCATGAGAATGTACCAAACAATTACCAGTCAAAATATATTGAAGCAGTATTAGATCATTCCCCTATTGTAACAAATAAACAATTAATGTTTTGGAAATGGGTTGCACAGTACTACATGTCTGCAATCGGCGATGTTATGAATGCAGCATTACCGGCGAATTTTAAACTAGGTAGTGAGACAAATATTATATTACATCCTGAATTTGAAGCAGGTATTGACGGCCTTGACAAGAGAGGCCAAGAAATCGTTGAATATCTTGAAGCGAAGGTTTCTTGTGACCTTAAAGAGCTTGCTGAGTTTCTAAATATAACGACGATTCAACCTATCGTAAAAACATTAATTGAAAAAAGAATACTTATTTCAAAAGAGGAGATTAAGCAGCGATATGCGGCAAAAACATCAATTTGTTATCAGCTTAAAGAGCAATTTCAAAGTGAAAATAACCTCAATATCATTTTAGAGGAATTAAAAAGTAACTCGAGACTCATCAAACAATTTGATGCCCTAATACAAATAGTAAAAATTGCAGAGAAAGAAAATGGATATTTCCCTATTCAAAAAAAGATCCTCACTGATAGCGGTATTAGTTTATCTGCTTTAGCTTCATTAGAGAAAAAAGGTGTACTGAGTATAGAACGCTTTCAAATTGACAGAATTAAGCTTAATCAAGGCAAGAATTTAGCTTTCAAAAAGCTTACAAAAGCTCAATCAGGAGCCCTAAAGCAGCTCGAAAATGAAATTCTTGAACATAAGGTAACACTTCTTCATGGTGTAACAGGGTCAGGAAAAACAGAGCTATATGTTCAATTAATTCAAGATCAGCTTGACCAGGGAAAACAAGTTTTATTTTTGCTACCGGAAATCGCCCTAACGACACAGTTAATCCAACGTTTATCAGACTATTTTGGCGAGAGTATAGGCGTTTATCATTCAAAATTCAATCAGAATGAACGGGTTGAGATTTGGAATAAAGTTCTGCAAGACGATCCACATGAGTTTAGAATCGTACTTGGTGCGAGATCCGCAGTCTTTTTGCCTTTTCAAAGTTTGGGTTTAATTATTGTTGATGAAGAGCATGAAAGTTCTTTCAAACAATACGACCCAGCACCTAGGTATAATGGTCGAGATGCGGCTATCGTTCTCGGCCGTATGCATAATGCTAAAGTATTACTAGGAACCGCCACTCCATCTCTCGAAAGCTACACGAATGCAAAGCAGGGGAAGTACGGATTGGTATCGCTAAGGGAAAGGTACAAAGGGCTACGTATGCCGGAAGTACTTTATGCAGATTTAAAAAGAGAAAGAAAACTAAAAAATATGAATTCGCACTTCTCTCATTTTTTATTAGAGGAAATGGATGGCGTTTTAAAAAAGGGAGAGCAAGTTATTTTATTTCAAAACAGAAGAGGATATAACCCGTTATGGTCTTGTGAAATCTGTAATTGGACACCAAAATGCAATCATTGTGATGTCTCTCTGACCTACCATAAATCTGCTAATCTACTCAAATGTCATTATTGTGGATACTCAACAAACCCAGTTGGTTCATGCCCTTCATGCGGCAGCAATAGACTAAAGATGATTGGTTTTGGAACAGAGAAAATTGAAGACGAGCTTGGCTTAATATTTAAAGACCAAATCGTAAAGCGCCTTGATTTAGATACGACTCGTTCAAAAAATGCTTATGAAAAAATCCTCAATGATTTTGATAAAGGTCTTATTGATGTTTTAATTGGAACTCAGATGATTACAAAGGGGCTTGACTTCGATAATGTATACCTAGTTGGTATTCTAGATGCAGACATGCTTTTGAATAGACCTGACTTTCGGGCTTACGAACGTTCCTATCAGCTGATGTCTCAAGTAGCAGGTCGAGCGGGGAGACAAGGTAAACAAGGAAAAGTAATTGTTCAAACTGGAAATCCAGACCACTGGGTTCTTCAGCTAGTCGGAAAGCATGATTATGAGCAGTTTTATGAAAATGAAATCATCGAGAGAGCAAACTACCACTACCCCCCATTCTATAAGCTCATTTCTTTCACACTAAAACATGAAAACATCCATATCCTGGATACATCCGCTCAATACTTAGTCGAACTTCTTAAGAATGTCTTCAAGGAAAGGGTCATAGGGCCGGAATACCCGCTTGTACAGAGGATTCGAAATAAATTTTTGAAGACGGTTAAGTTAAAAGTTGAAAAAAATGCACCTGACGTTAAAGTCAAAGAAAAAATCAAGGAAATTATAGACAATTTTTACGCTAACGCAAGTAACAAAAAAGTCCAAATTGTAATCGATGTAGACCCGCTATAACCTTTTAACCTAAATAAGACTTAAGGATAACATTTTTGGTGGTGTGCTTCAAACGACGAATTGCTTTTTCTTTAATTTGTCGAACGCGTTCTCTCGTTAAGTCAAAACGATCACCAATTTCTTCTAGAGATAACGGCATTTTACCTTCAAGCCCATAAAACATGCTCACAACCTGACTCTCTCTTGGTGTTAAAGTCTTCAAAGACTGCCTGATATCACTTCGTAGAGATTCAAGTACCAAATTAGATTCAGGACTCGGTAAAGAATCTTTACTTCCCATCACATCATACATGCTTGACGAAGAATCGTCACCTTCAACTAAGGGCGCATCCATGGATATATGTCTTCCGTTTTGCGACAAAGATTGTTTTACCTCCTGAGGTGTACAATCTAGAATTTCCGCTAATTCATCTGCAGACGGCGGACGTTCAAGTTTTTGCTCAAGCTCTGAAAAAGCTCTATTAATTTTATTGATATTTCCAATCTTGTTTAGAGGTAGTCTAACAATTCTCGCTTGTTCAGCTAAAGCTTGAAGAATAGACTGACGAATCCACCATACGGCATAAGAGATAAATTTAAATCCACGGGTCTCATCGAACCTTTCAGCAGCCTTAATCAAACCCAGATTCCCCTCATTGATTAAATCTGATAGCGTCAAACCCTGATTTTGATATTGTTTAGAGACAGAAACTACAAAACGTAAATTTGCTTTAGTCAGTCGTTCAAGTGCCTGACGATCTCCCGCTTTAATTCTCTTCGCTAATTCTACCTCTTCGTCTGCAGAAATCAAATCCACCCTTCCAATCTCCTGAAGGTACTTATCTAAAGAGGCCGTCTCACGGTTGGTTACCTGTTTTGCAATTTTAAGTTGTCTCATAGTCTATTACATTTACACCTAAGACGATAAATTTTCGCTAAGGTTGGATGTTTTTACTATTTTTTTTTGAAAAGGTTCTAAAAAAATGCAAAAAGTACCTCTGTAATATACTTTAATTAACTAAAAATCCTGAAACTCGTTTCTTGAAAGAATCTCGCAATTCCTTCATGGATAGTGGATATATTTCTTTTGAATATCTGTACGCATCTAAGACAGAAAACAAATGTCGAATTTCTTCGATCTTTTCTGAATCAATATGGTTCGATAATAAAACATAAATTTCATTTCTCGACAATCGAATACTGTCTTGTGAGAGTACATAAGAACAATATGTAAACAGAAATTGCTCCATTAGTCCAACAGATTCTAAAGAATCAGATGGTTTGATTGCGACTGCATACGCTTTTTGAACATCAATTAACTTTGGAGTTTGAAAACCTTGTTCTCTTCTGTGCTTGGGACCAAACCATTTTTTTTTATTCCTAAATAAAATCAATAACAAAAAAAGTAAAACGCTTAAACAAGAGATCAAATAGGCGTTTGACCAAAGAACTTTATCTGAGGGCTTCAAGTTTTTTGTAACAGCTTTCGATTCCGTTTCAACTTCTTCATTTAGTGATCCTCTATCTTGTGTCGACTTTATAATTTTACCAGTATTATTAAGTTCCAAATTTTGCGACTGCAATTCTTTGTAGCGCTCATCCTTTGGATTAAAAAAAGATAATTCAACAGGTGAAATATTAATGTATCCATCCTGTAGCACTCGAATCGGATAGGTATAAATAATACTGCCCTTAAAACCTGATTTTGTTATTCGATAGCTGTCAGTTGTTATAGGATCCGAGTATAACTCTAGGCTATTTGGGAGCACAAGTTCGGGTATTCGCATTTGATGCAGGTTCCCGAGACCGCTAATTTCCAGGGCTAACGAAACGATGTCATTTGCATTTGCATTGGAGTCAGAAAGAGATACTTTAAGTTGAAAATCACCAACTAAGCCGGAAAAATTAATAGGTTGCCTTTCCAACGGTAAATCAAGAACTTCTATGCTACTAACCTCTGATCTTACGGCATAGCTTCCATAACCTGCTAAAACCATTTCGAAGGGCTGAATTGTCGCTTCACCAGGTTCATTCAAAAATATCACATTCTCCTCAAATTGTAATTTGAGATATTCCTGACCTTCTATTGCGACCCGAATCCAATCCAAATCTCTGGATGCATTAATTTTAAATGCGTCGTACTTAACCTCAATTTTATATGGATTATAATTTCTAATACTCGAAAACTCTTTCTTAGAGAAAATACTTGATTGAAGATATATAGATTCTCCACGATATATTTTGGATTTTGAAGGCTTTGTTTCTGCAAAAATAGCAGGCCTTTTAGTTCTTCGAGATATATTCTTTTGTTGCTTTTTTTGTATTTGATTAGAACTATTTACAAGCACTCGTAATTTATTGGATTTATACCATTTCTTCTTTGACTTTACCTTCACTGGACCAAAGGTAAAGGAACCCGATTCCATAAAAAAACCCGTGAGGGTTTGATAATAAATTGTACTACTGCTGCCATTGACAATGTTTTGTCGCATTCCGCTCATAACATTCATTCCTGACTGAAATTCATCCGGGAAATTCAATTCAAAACTGCTCCCTACATTTGAAGACACCTGAACCGTAATATACTCCCCAACTTTAGGTTGAAGGTTTGAAAGCTCTAGTAAAACATAAGGACTTTGGGATAGTGATCCTGTAATCCAAAGCGAAAAAGATATATATAATAAAACTTTCATTACCAATCCTTACCATTTGTAGAGGGCGTACTTTGTTGCTTTTCAATCCTTCGCTTTGTTTCTGCCTCTTTTCTGAGTAAATCATTTAAAATCTTTCTCTTCTGCTCCTCTTTGAAAGAATAAGCTTTATCTTGATTATCAGACTTATTCTTTTCGTTTGGTTTCAATTGCGTTGGTTTATTCTCTTCCGTATTATCCTTTTGATTCTTTTGACTTTTGGAATTATTGGATTGAGATTTCTTTCTCAAAGCTTGAGATAAATTATACTTCAACTCTACATCCTCCTGATGTAACTTGATCCCTTGCTTATAGAAAGCAATCGCTTGGTCTATATTTTGAAGCTGCATAGAAGTATTTCCCAAATTTCGAAGAAGCTCTGCACGTTTCATATTATTGGATTCAGCTTGGGCTGCATTCTTAAAATACGCTAATGCCTTCGCAAAATCTTTAGACCGATAAGCTGTCTGCCCAAGTTCAATATCTAATTTGGCTCTTTCAGCCGCTGACATCTTTAAACCATTTTGTAATTTCTTGGCGCGCTCATAGCTCTTTAAAGCATTATCATAATCCTTCATTTTATATAGCTCCTGCGCATTAGAAGCAGAATCTGAATACGAATCAAATTGTTGCGACAATGAAATTCCGAAGACAAAGCAGAAACCAGAAAATATAAAGTATCTCATCTATTAATTTTTAATTCTAAATGGAATTAAGAAGTATATAATGAATGCAATCAAAGCCATAAACAAAGGAGCATGAAATACTCTTTGTTCAACTTTGAACTTCAAATTTCGTGAATATCCCATTGAGGCAAGGTTAATTTCTGTTAATATTGGATCAGGGTTAGGATACGTTTCTGTGATATGAAACCAAGGGCCTTTTGTTTGTTCGGATAGCTTTTGCACCAATGATAAATCTACTTTAGAAAGTATAATATTCCCTTCATTATCGAGGCGCATTGTCGTTTTGTCTGAACGAAGAATAGGACCTCCTGATTCTGAACCAACTGCAATAGATAAGAGCTTTATGTTCGATTCGCTTAATGAATCAATAATTGAATTTAGTGATGCTTCATGGTCTTCTCCATCGGTAATTAGGAGTATAGAATGTGCTGCTTTCTTTTTTTCAAAAGAAAGCATAGACTTCGTTAATGCACCGCCAACATTTGTCCCCTGGTGACTAAAATGATTCGTATTTGCATCAGAAACCATAAGTTTAAACTGCTCATAATCTCTCGTAAGAGGTAATTGAACAATCGCATTTTGGGCGAAAATACACAAGCCTATCCTTTGGCCGGATAACTTATTCACCAGTGATTTAAGCAGGTTCTTTCCAGCCCTCAATCGACTTGTATTCTCGACATCCTTTACATCCATAGAACTTGAAAGATCAAGACACACCATAATATCCCCTGTCTTCAATGGAACACTCGTCTCATTCTCGCCAAAAACCGGATCTGCAATGGCAAAAATGACACCCAAAAAGCAAAATTTTAAAGCCAGAAACTTCATAATATGCCGCTGAGGATGACCTTGACTGCCTTGAGTATAAAAATGACTAGATCTCATTAGAATTGCTTGATGATCTTTATAAAAATAAAAATAAGCAGGAGCGAGAAGCGCACACATATAAAATCCGTACATAAACTGGAAGTGAAGCCCTTTCGTCATGTAAAACTGAAGTACCAAAATCAAAATAATTGACAAGAAAATATCGATTAGAAGTCCTTTTCTTATATTCAAACCTTTTGTGCTTTTACTCCTACTCATGGCTCTTGAATAAATAAAAATCAACGAAAAGTAAAAGAGAACCAAGTATCAAAATTATAACTAAAAGATTATGAGGTAAGGGAATACCAGCCTGAATATCAGGCCGATTCTTTATTCTTTTTTTCTCAATCTTATCAATTTCAAACAATATTTTCTTTAAAGATTGAGAGTCAGTAGCCCGAAAATATTTTCCGCCAGTAACAGACGATATCGCCTTGAGCACCTCTTCATCAATTTCAACAGGAGCATTGAAATATCCTAGTCCGAAAGGAGACGGATCGGGCATGGGAGCATAACCATTGGTTCCTACCCCAATAGAATATACCCTAATACTTTCACTTTTAGCCAATAAAGCTGCCTCCGCAGGATTCAATATTCCTCGATTATTTGTTCCATCCGTCAATAAAATAATTGCTTTTGACTCTGTCGTATCACCTTTTAATTGCGCAACGGCTGTACCCAAACCAACCCCTATTGCCGTTCCGGGAATCATATCTTGGCCATTTGCTCTTTTTAGCTGTGAAAGGAACAAGGAATGATCTATAGTTCTTGGACAAAGGGAATAAGCTTCACCAGCATAACTTATCAAGCCAATTCGGTCTCCCTTCCTGTTACGCACAAATTGTTCAATTACTTTTTTAGCTGAACTTAACCTATTTGGTTTTAAATCCATAGCCTGCATTGATTCAGAGACATCAAGAACAAAAAGCATATCTATACCTACACCATTTAAATCCTCATTTTCCTTTTGTTTTTCCCATTTAAATGGATGAGCCAATGCAATAACTACAAAACCTACAAAGAATAGCTTGAGTAATAATATTAGGTGCCTTAGCCAGTCTATAGATTTGGAAGAAAGAGCATTCTGAATGGGGGCTATATGTGTAAATGTAATACCAAATTTTTTATGTCTTTCTTTGAGTTTAAGAAGTATCAAAAAAGCAGGTAAAAACAATAATAGATAAAGCCAGTTGGGCTCTAAAAAATCATAGCCTATATAACGTACAAATTCAATCACGCTGAATCATCTATATTGGGTGAAGTATCCTCTAAAACTTTTTCTATAGCAATTTTTAAAGATGCTATACTTTCGTTTGAAACGCTTGAATCAGCAAATTTCACGAAATCAGAGGCTGTGAGCAGCTCCCCTATTTTGGCTCGTGTGGATTCATTTACATCTATTTTTTTTAACAAAATTTTGGACTGATGAGTAGTCTTATCCAAAAAAGAGATTTCAAAACGTTTAGTTAAGTAATTTCTCAAAAGATATGAGAATCTTACAAAATGTTCTTGCAACCTATTATTCAGCCACAATTCTTCTTCATACAGTTGATTGATATCAGCTCGTATTTGTTCATTTAATGGTAATATATGTTCTACCCTTTTGTTATCTTTTGAAAACCGCTTCGACCAAAAAATAATAACCGTTCCAATCAGGAAACAGGTGACAAGTAGTAATGTCCACAACATAATATCAGAATCGTTTACGCTATCTTTCCAACTTGTGAACGATTCTTTAATATCGTACATTGTCACACCAGCAACAGTTTGGTAAAAAGTAACGTTTAAATATACTTTTTGTGATCTTATAGTCTTGTTTCCCCAACTGTAATCAAATCCATCTAGAGATAGCTCACATGAGTCCCATGCGACGACGGTATAAACCCTTTGACTGAAGATTTCATTGTTTTTTCTGTAGCTACTGTCCTTAACATCAATTATTTCTACACCTCTGTATTCTTTTTGATGTGTGACTGAATCTGAGGAAATATAGCTAGCAGGGTAATAAACACATGAATCTGATGATGATGGAAATATATTCTGATTTTTCAGGGTACAGGTAATTGAAAAATTATCTCCTACCTTTGGTGATTTATCGGAAACGTATACCTCAACATAATCCTGACAAATGGACAAAAAGGATAAAACCATAAAAATCATGCCTAGCGAAATTCTCATTGAATTAATCCATTTAGCTTTTTAAATACATCTACCTCACCACTGAACTCCATATAATAAATATTATTTTTGCGGCATTCATTATTCCAATATTGACGCTCTTGATATTCAAGCGCCTGAAGTGCATTTCTCTTCTTCCGAGAAAAACCATTGTACCAACTCCTCTTCCCAGTCTCAGAATGTACGATTTGATAAAACCCTTTTAACGGAATATTTGACTCCATTTGATCTCGAACATTTAAAGCATATGCCCTATTATTTTTTTTAGTTCTTACCAATGCTTCCTTTTGCAGTTTATTTTTTTCAAAATGAAAATCACTTAGCAAAAAAAGTCGAAAACGCTTCAGTTTAAGTGAACGCAGAAAACGCAATGGCTCCTGAAGGTCAGAATGAGCAGATTCATTCTGCCATTCAATTAAATGCTTGGCAATCATCCAAATATTTTTCATACCCAACTTAGGCTCAAAATAACGCTCTACCTTATCTGAGAAAAAAAGTACCCCTACCTTATCCTTATTCAAAGCACATGAAAATGCAATTGTAGCATAGAGCTCAACCAGTAACTCTCTTTTTGATTTTTTTTTGCTTCCAAAATCCATGGATTTTGAAACATCAATCATGAGTATATTCACCTGTTCTTTTTCTTCTTCAAAAACTTTAACATGCGCCCTATTATATCGTGCAGTCACGTTCCAATCAATAAATCGGGTTTCGTCACCGAATTGATATTCTCGTACCTCACTAAAGTTCATTCCAAAACCCTTGAAAGAACTTGAAACTTCGCCCAACCTGTTCTGATGAGTCAAGATTTGCGTCTTGAATTGAATCCTACGCACTGAACGTATGAGCTCTTTTATATTCAAGGGACTTCAACGTATTGAATAACCTTTTCTATAATATCCCGTGATGAAATATGGTCCATTTCTGCCTCATATGATAGACCTATCCTGTGATTTAGAACAGGAACAGCCATTATTTTTACGTCGTCTGGAATCACAAAAGATCTTCCCTCCATAAAAGCATGAGCTTTTGCGGCACGGGCTAAACCAATACTACCTCTTGGAGAAGCACCGAATAATAAGTATGGTTTGAGAGGTTCAAGAGATTTTATATTTGGTTCACGGGTCTGATGAATAATATCCACAATATATTTTTCGACCTTTTCATCTATATATACCTCTTTTACCAGGTTTTTAAGCCGAAGTACATCTTTTTTGGATAATATTTTTTGAAGTTTACCAGACGGTTGCGGTTGTAATTGAGATTTAATAATTTTCTGTTCTTCTTTCGCGCTGGGGTAAGCTACCTTTATCTTTAGCAGAAACCTATCTTTTTGGGCCTCAGGAAGTACGTATGTCCCCTCTTGCTCAATAGGATTCTGAGTTGCCATGACAAGAAAGGGCTCAGGAAGCTGAAAGGTCTCATCACCAATCGTAACCTGCCCCTCTTGCATCGCCTCAAGCAGTGCACTTTGCACCTTCGCTGGTGCTCTATTGATCTCATCAGCCAATAAAAAAGAAGAAAAAATAGGACCCTTACGGACAGTGAAAGTATCAGACTTTTGTTGATAAATCATTGTTCCGGTTACATCTGCGGGTAATAAATCCGGCGTGAATTGGATTCTACCAAAATCTAAATTCATTGTCTGAGAAAGCGACTTGACTGCCATGGTCTTTGCCAATCCAGGCATTCCTTCAAGCAAGACATGACCCTCTGTCAAAAGTGCAATGAGCAGAGCATCAATCATATCAATTTGACCAATAACAGCTTTACTAACCTCAGTTCGAATCTGATCTAAGAGCATCTTCTCCAAAGCGATATCCGCATTTAATTTTCTCAAATGTTCGGATGGATTTGTTTCTTTGGACTTTTCCTCTGATTTCGCGTCATATATATCCATAGGTCAAATATTGATATTTTATTTATTCTAACAAAAATGTGAATCCTTGAATTTTATGAATTGTATTTCATGTTAATTCTTGTTAATCTTGTAAGGGTGAATAATCGTAGAGAAATAAATTGCTTGGAATGCAGGGAAAAATTAGTTGGTCGCAGAGACCAGAAATTCTGCTGTGACTATTGCAGGAATACATACAACAACAGGCAAAATGAAGACGCTAATGCCATCGTGCGAAAAATTAATAGCATTCTGAGAAAAAATCGTCGAATATTATCTAAATTAAATCCAAATGGAAAAAAAACAGTCCATCTCATACATCTTGCAGAGCTTGGATTCAATTTTCATTACTATACAAATAGCTACTCTACAAAAAATGGGCATCAATATTTCTTCTGCTATGATATGGGGTATAGAGCTATTGAAAACCAAGAGTTTTTACTGGTACACAAACAAGAATATGTTTCTTGAGAAAAAAAACCATTATGAAGCTTAATAACAATATCTTTTATGGAGCAGAAGAAAAAGGGAGTCTAATAGACCTTGAATTACCGTACAATTTCAATGGGCAGATTATTATTTTTATTCACGGATTTATGGGCTTTAAGGACTGGGGAGCTTGGCATCTAGTACAGGATTTCTTTATAAAAATGGGATATGGATTTTGTAAATTCAATACCACACACAATGGTGGCACGGTAGCCGATGGAATAGACTTTCCGGATGAAAAGTCTTTTAGCCAAAATACATACAGTAGAGAAATAAAAGACGTCGAGGCTGCTGTTAAATGGATAAATCAGAAAGTCGATTTATGGAACGGACATTTAATAGGGCATTCAAAAGGTGGTGCTATTGCTCTTATTTCAGGACAGCATATTCAGTGTATTCGTTCAATTTCTATGTGGGCATCTATTGCCGATATTCAAGAACGCTTCCCGAAAGGAAAGTTACTTAAAGAATGGAAATTGAATGGATTCAGGACGGTTAGAAATGGAAGAACGCTACAAGATTTAAAACAATCTATCGAATTATGGGAAGACTTTCAACAAAATAAATCTAAATACGATTTGAAAAAAATATGTAACGAATTTCAAAAACCTTTATTTATTGGACATGGCAAAAATGATAATTCCGTCAGTTTGGACAACGGAGAAAGACTTGCTAAATGGTCGAATGCAAAATTAAATATCATTGAGAATGCTGACCATGTATTTCAAAGTAAACATCCTTGGCTTGAAGAAAAATTACCCAATGCGCTTAAGCTATTATGTGAGCGAACAGAAAAGTTTATTGCGACAACAAATATTTAATATTTTCTAGCAGCATATTACCCTAAAAATGGTATTGTATTTCATATTATAACTGTATTCTTTTGTGAAGAGTTAAAATGCTTTTTTTTAATTTTGCGCTCTAAATTAAATCATGAATGTAAAAATAGTTTACGGATCTGATACTGGAAATACAGATTATGTTATTGAAACGTATTTACTTAACGAACTTAGCGTTCGTTTCGAAAGCGTAACCCAAGTAGATGTTTATAATATTGATCCCAATGAATGGTCATCTAATGACCTTTTTATTATTGGAATCCCAACTTGGTATGACGGTGAATTACAAAGTGATTGGGATGACTACTTTGAAAATTTCAAAAAACTTGATTTCAAGAATAAGACCTTTGCCATTTTCGGACTGGGAGACCAAATTGGATATAGTGAATATTTTGTTGATGGAATTGGTATATTGGCAGAGGTTATACTAGCCAATGGAGGGCGCATCATTGGTCATTGGCCAACAGATGGATATACTTTTAGTGAATCAAAAGCACTCGTCGACAAAGACAATTTTTATGGATTAGCCATTGATGAAGATAATGAGGATGAGATGACTTTTGACCGTGTACGAACATGGGTCGAGCAGATTAGCGATGAAGTAAAAAATTTAAACTAGCAACAATTCGGGAACCACCTAAAATTAAATTAAAAAGCCCGGTAAACCGAGCTTTTTTTGGGGTGGAAGATGGGTCTCGAACCCACGACCCTCGGTACCACAAACCGATGCTCTAACCAACTGAGCTACAACCACCATTT
>MDTC01204955.1_pt1 | contig 17646 bp, 20 predicted proteins | sample 811181 | NCBI WGS metagenome assembly MDTC01 (sample SAMN05326644, study PRJNA326480) | marine metagenome | isolation source: seawater | place: Pacific Ocean: North | collected 2011 | reverse complement strand
TTTTAATTTTGCTTGTTCCAACATTTCTGAAGATATGTCTATTCCAATTATTTTTTTATTACCTGTTCTATATAGCAATTCCAACAACTGCTGGAACAGGTTCTGAAACAGGAAGAGCGGGCGTATTTACAAAAGAAGATACTCATGAAAAAAAAATAATTTTTCATCCAAAAATGTTACCATCAATTGTTATTCTTGATCCAAATTTAACAGTAGAGTTACCTCCTTCTTTAACTGCTTTTACGGGAATGGATGTTTTAGCTCATTGTTTAGAAGCATATTCATCTCCTTTTTTTCATCCTTTGTCTCAAGGTATTGCATTAGAAGGTATTGCTATTGTAAAAAAATATTTATTTCGCGCTTATAAAGATGGAAGTAACATAGAAGCACGTGGTCATATGTTAGTTGGATCATCAATGGGGTCTACTGCTTTTCAAAAAGGTTTAGGGGCCATACATTCATTAAGTCATCCTGTAGGAGCAATTTATAATACACACCATGGTTTAACAAATGCAGTATTTATGCCATATGTTCTTAAAAGAAATAGAGAAAAAATAGAAGAAAAGTTAACATCTATTTCAAGGTATATAGGTTTGTCAAATCCTGGATATGAAAATTTTTTAAATTGGATTTTGGAATTAAGAAAATCTTTAAACATTCCTCACACACTTAAAGATTTAATTGAAGAAGATTCAAATCTTGAAAAAATGAGTGACATGGCTCTCAATGATCCCTCTACTGGAGGAAATCCAACAAAACTTCTTAAATTAGATTTTTTAAATCTTTATAAAGATAGTTTTGAAGGTATATTGTAAAATAATTATAATGATTAATAAAAGAAAAATTGGAAATACTGACATTGAAATTACTGAAATAGGAATGGGTACAGCTCCATTAGGAGGTTGGCCAATACAAGTTACAGAAGATGAGGCTTTAAGTACTCTTGAAAAAGCGTGGGAAAAAGGGATACGTTTTTTTGATACGGCACCTTTATATGGATCTGGTATGGCAGAAGAAAGACTTGGCAAATTCATAAAAAATATCAATAGAGACGAATGTATTATTGCTTCTAAAGTAGGAAGATTGATAGTGGAAAGTGGATCATCAAAAGCAGCAGATAAATTTAAAGGATCACCTAAAAATAAGGATTCTATTTTTGATTTTAGCTATGATGGAGTGATGAAATCTTTTGAAGATAGTTTAAAAAGATTGCAAGTTGATCGTATTGATGTTTTGCATTTGCATGATCCTGATTGTCATCCAGACCATCTTGATCAGGCTAAAAAAAATGCCATTAAAGCAATGATAAAACTTAAAGAACAAAAATTAGTAAAAACATTAGGCTGTGGAATGAATCAAAATGAAATGTTGTCAGATTTAGCCAAAGAAGGCTGTTTTGATTGTTTTTTGTTAGCTGGAAGATATACTCTCATTGATCAAACTAGTTTAGATCAACTTATTCCTATTTGTGAAGAGTACAATATATCTCTTTTATTGGGAGGAGTTTTTAACAGTGGGATTTTAATTAATCCAGGTCCTGATTCACATTTTGATTATTCAAAACTTGATGAAAATTGGAGTCAAAATTTAAAAGATAGCCTAGTAAGAATTCCAAAAGATCATGAGTCTGCAGATTTTTGGTTAGAAAAAGCTTATACGCTAAAACATGCGTGTGAAAAATTTAATACTACATTAAGAAAGGCGGCAATTCAGTTTCCTTTTGCAAATTCTGTTGTTGGCAACTGCATATTAGGAATGACTTCCCCATCACAAGTTGAAGAAAATGTTAATGACTATGAAAATAAATTACCTAATGATTTTTGGAGTTATTTGAGATCAAATAAACTAATAAATGAAAAAGCCCCAATAGCTTAATAAATTTTTGTATGATTAACATACCTTTATTTTATTCTATTAAAATTGATTACATAAAATTCTTGTATTTTATATAAAAAAAAATTAAAATTATAACTATCTTAAGTAGAGGATTTTAAATGTTCGATCATAATATACAAAGTTTTATTAACAACGAATTTATCAACCCTAAAGGAATTAAAATTCAAAATATCAATCCTTCAGATGGAAAAATAATAAATATTTTTCATGAAAATTCTATTAATGAAGTTGATGAAGCTATATTGTTTGCAAAAAAAGCTCAGAAAACTTGGGAAAAAATTCCTGCAATTGAAAGAGCTATGTATTTAAAAAAAATTTCTAAGAAAATTCAAGATAACTCTGATGAATTAGCCAATGTAATTGTAGAGGAACAAGGTAAAATTAAATCTTTAGCTTTAGGTGAAGTTGCTGGTTGCGCGGGATATTTTGAATATATGGCTGAATGGGCAAGAAGAATTGAAGGTGAAATTATAACTAGTGACTCAAAAAATGAAAATATTTTTTTATACAGAGTTCCAATGGGGGTTGTGGCAGGGATACTTCCATGGAATTTTCCATTTTTTTTAATTGCAAGAAAAGTTGCTCCAGCATTGATTACTGGTAACACAATAGTTATTAAACCTAGCGAAGAAACTTCTAACAATGCTTTTCTTTTTTCAAAAATTATAAATGATTTGGATTTACCTAAAGGTATTATAAATTTTGTTTATGGCAGGGGAGAAACAGTTGGAAAACATTTAAGCGCTCATCCAGACATTGATATGATTAGTTTTACTGGAAGTGTTGAAACAGGATCTTCAATAATGAAAGAAGCGGCTAAAAATATAACTAAAGTTAATTTAGAGCTAGGAGGAAAAGCACCAGCTATAGTTTTAGCGGACGCAGATATTGAAAAAGCTGCAACTAATATTAAAAATGCGAGAGTGATAAATAGTGGGCAGGTTTGTAATTGTGTTGAAAGAGTTTATGTTCAAGAAAATATTTTAGATGAATTTACAGATAAACTTACTAATGTAATGAAAAGTGTTAATTTTGGAAATCCAAATAATGAGGAAAATATAGAGTATGGGCCAATGATAAATAAAGAAGGATTAAATAAAGTTGAATCTTTAGTTAGTACAGCAAAAAACGATGGTGCAGAAATAATTACTGGAGGTAATAGCAAAAAAATTGAAGAAGGATCATATTATGAACCTACTGTTTTAGCCAATTGTAAACAAAACATGGAAATTGTAAGAAAAGAAATTTTTGGTCCAGTATTGCCTATTATTTCTTTTAAAGATCTTGATCAAGCAATTGAATTTGCAAATGATTGTGAATATGGCCTTACTTCATCCATTTTTACTTCTAATATTAAAACTGCTATGAGAGCAGCCAATGAAATAAAGTTTGGTGAAACAATGATTAACAGAGAAAATATGGAAATATTTCAAGCTTTTCATGCCGGGGTACGTAAATCAGGAATTGGCGGTGCTGATGGTAAGCATGGGTTGTATGAATATACTCAGACTCATGGTGTATATATTAATTACGAATAAACAATTATGAAAAATTATAACCCAAAAAAATTTACACAATTTGTTACAAAAATTTTTCAAAAAACTGGTTCTAATAATCAAGAATCATTTGCTATTGCTGATCATTTAGTAGATTCAAATTTAGTAGGTCATGATTCACATGGGGTTATCAGAGTATCAAAATATATTGAATGGTTAAATAAAGGAAATATAAAAATTAATCAGTCTATAAATATTATTAAAGAAGAAAATAATTTTGTTCATATAGATGGAAATTTTGGATATGGACAGCCTATTGCAAAACAGTCATTTGATTTAGGGATAAAGAAAGCTAAAGAAAATGGCCATTGTTTATTGGCCATAAAAAACTTAGGTCATATTGGTAGAGTAGGGGCTTGGGCTGAATTAACTGTTAAAAACAATTGCGTATCTATTTTGTTTGTTAATACATCTGGATTTGGTATATTGATGGCTCCACAAGGAGGAACAGATAGACGTCTTTCTGCAAATCCCATTTCTATAGGCGTTCCTTTAAAGAACAATGATTACATTGTTTTAGACATGGCCACTTCTTCAGTTTCTGAAGGCAAAATAATGGTTGCTAAAAATAAAAACATTAAATTATCAGAAGGTTTAATTTTAGACGGTTATGGCAAGCCTACTAATGATCCAGAAAAATTTTATAAAGATCCTGTTGGATCCATTCTTCCTTTTGGAGGTCATAAAGGTTTTGCTTTAGCTTTTATGATAGATATTTTATCAGGTTCATTAACAGGAGGACATAGTAGTCATCCGGATAATGATAATGCAAATACAGTTATAAACAATACGTTTGCAATATTAGTTGATATAAATAAAACTGTTACAAATGATTATTTTTATAAAGACATTCATAGATTATCACAATGGGTTAAAGATTCTCCAAAATCCCAAGATACCAAAGAAATTTTACTACCTGGAGAAATAGAAAAAAACATAAAAAAAGAGAGGCTACAAAATGGAATTCCTCTTGATGATCAAACAATTAAACAAATTAGAGAAACAGCAATATCAGTTGGAATGAATGAAGTTGGAGAGGATTTTATTAATAATTTGATTTTCTAATTTTTAAAATATTAATTCTTTATTTTTTTTAATGACACTCATTTTTTGATTTTAGGATTTTCTCTAATCTTTTTAGAGAAAATTTATTTTTTTTACACATATTTAGAATAGGTTTTTCATTTAACAAAACTTTTTTGATAGCCTCTGGAAGTTTGAATAGATATTTTAAGGGAATTTTTACAACTCCATGTTGATCAGCATGTATAATATCATTATGTTCAAAATATTCTTTGTTTATTTTTATTTTTTCTCCTAAGTTTTTTAATTCTATGTAAGCGTGACTTGGAAGAATAGAACAAGCTAAAATTTGAAAATTTTTTGCTGTTGCATCAAGATCTCTCATTGAACCATTTGTTACAACTCCCTTGAAACCCATTTGTTTGTGGATATTTGTTTGGACTTCTCCCCAAAAACATCCAACAGGTTTTTTATTTATGTCTTCTATCATGCATATTTTTGGCAGATTTCCTTCATTCATATATTTATAATATTTGGCTCTTTCTTTTGGAGTTAATATTTTATTTTTTAAATTAGAATGTATTTTTGCAGTTCTTACAAAACCAATAATTGGAGAAAGAGACTTATTTAAACAAATAAAATTTTCTTTTGTATAACCTTTTTTTTTGAAAAATAGGGTTAATTAGTTCCAAAGCATTACAAATTGTTGGAGTATCAAATTTTATTAATTTTTTGAATACCTTTAAAAGTTTATTATTATTTTCTTTCATATGTAGTAATTTTTAGTATCATATACTTAAAATTATGTTTTTTATATGAATTATTTGCAAAAAAGAAAATTAATAAAATCAAGTTTTGAAATTCCAGTCTTAGGATTTGGAAGTGCTCCTTTAAGAATGTCCAATAAAAATATTAATAATCAATCCTCTGATATACTTATAAATAATGCTTTGAATTTGGGATTAAACTATTTTGATACTGCTCCTTGGTATGGATTAGGAAGATGCGAACATAGATTAGGAAGTGTTTTAAGAGAAACAGATAGGAACAAATTTATTATATCAACAAAGGTTGGAAGAATTTTAAAAAAAAATAAACCTAAAGAACAACCAGACGTAGAGTATGCTTTTTGGAAAAATGAATTTTGTCCATTTGATAAAAGTCTAAAATTTTACGTTAAATTTGATTATACTTATGATGGAATTTTAAGATCTTACGAAGACAGCATACAAAGACTGGGATTTGGAAAATTAGATATGTTGATAATTCATGATCTTGATTTTTATTATCATAATTCAGAAGAAAAGGTAAATTTTTATTTAGATCAACTTGACAAAAAAAATGGATGGAAAGCTTTAGAAGAATTAAGAAATTCAGGTGAAATTTCTGCAATAGGGGTCGGAATAAATCAAGATGGATTAATACCTTATTTTATACCACGTTTTGATTTAGATTTTTTTTTAGTGGCAATGCCCTATACCTTATTAAGACAAAATGTTTTATTTACAGAATTTCCTTTATGTCAAAAAAATAATGTTAATATTATAATTGGAGCCCCATATTCATCAGGTATTTTAGCAACGGGCATAAAGGGCAATGATACTTTTGAATATGGAAGTGGACCAACATACAATTATAAAAAACCAAGACAAGAAATTTTAGATAAAATTAAAATTATAGAAAAAATATGCAATGATTTTGAAACTACTATAGGTGCAATTTCATTACAATTTCCCCTTTTACATCCGTCTGTAGTTTCGGTTATTCCAGGAGTGGTAAATGAACAGCAAATAAAATCAAATATTGAAAATTTATCTAAAAAAATTCCTAAAGAACTGTGGGAACAGTTAAAAAAACAATTAATCATAAGAGAGGATTCACCGACAGAATATTTTTAATTTTTTTTATTTTATATATAAATTTGCTATATGATATTTTTATGAAAATAATAGATGCTCATCATCACACTTGGGATCTTTCAGTCTTTCCTTATTCGTGGATGGATGACCCACATCCTATTGGAGATATTTCATCTATTAAAAAAAATTATGTTATTGATGACTTGCTTGTAGATGCAAAAGATTTAAATTTAATTAAATCAGTTCATGTTCAATGTGGTGGAGGCAATAATAGTCCTGTAGAAGAAACACAGTGGCTTCAAAGCTTGGCTGATAAAGAAGAATCAAAAGGATTTCCACATGGGTTTGTTGCTTATTCTGATTTTTTAAGTGCCAATGCTGAAAAAGAAATAGAAATGCACTGTGAATATAAAAATACAAGAGGAATTAGATATTTGCTAAATTATATAGAAGGGGATCCGGTGAATTCTTTTGCTCCAAAAGAGGTTATGTTAGATAAGATTTTTCAAACCAATTATTCTTTGTTAAGTAAATATAATTTATCTTTTGATATGCATTTATGGTGGACTCAATACGATTATGCTCTTAATTTGATAAAAACTAATAATAATATATTAAATATAATTAATCATTCAGGAACTCCTAGGAAAAGAGATAGTGATTATCTTACAAATTGGAGAAACGGACTTAAAAGATTAGCTGAACCTTCAAATGTTGTTATAAAAATTTCCGGACTTGGAATGTTTGATCAACAATGGACTACTGAAAGCATCAGACCATTAGTAATGGATTGTATAGAAATATTTGGCGTAGATAGAAGCTTCTTTTCAACTAATTTTCCAGTAGATAAAATATTTAGTTCTTATAAAAAAGTTTGGGATGCATATTTTGAAATTACCAAAAATTTTTCTGAAAATGAAAAAGAAAAACTTTTTTTTAAAAATGCAGAAAAATATTATCAAATTTAATTATTTGATTAATTTATGAACTCCTCGAAAACATATGGAGGAATTTTTTTTATTTTTCTTGCTGTATTGTTTTTTTCTATACAGGATGCACAAGTTAAATATTTAAGCAATGTTTATAATATTTTTTATATTATATGGATTAAAAGCCTATCTCAATTTGTATTAGTTTATATTTTTTTAAGATATAATAAAAAAGAAAATTTTTTTTATTCAAAAAATTATAAAATACAAATTTTTAGAGGCGTGTCATATTCTGCTGCAACTATACTTTATTTTTTTGGATTAAAATATTTAGAATTAAGTGTAGCTGTTTCATTAAGTTTTGTTGCTCCTTTTTTAGTTTCATTATTTGGATATTTTTTATTAAAAGAAAAGGTATCTTTGAGAAGGTGGCTCACAATAATTTTAGGTTTTTCAGGAGTGCTGATAATTACTAGACCAGGTTTGATTGAATTTAATTATGCTTTTTTGTTTGTATTGTCAGCAGCAATATTTTGGGCATTATTTCAAATTTTATCGCGTTATTTAAAAGAAGACGGAGCCTATAATATGTTGATGATATCTTCACTTGTTGGGTTTTTAATTTCATCAACTTATGTATCTTTTTTTTGGGAAGGAATAAAAAATTTTAATTTATTTATTATTCTTTCGTGTTTAGGAATTTGGGCCTCATTAGCTGAATATTTTTTGATTAAAGCTTATAGTTTGGCTAAAGCCTCAATTATAGCTCCATTTTTTTATTTTATGATGGTATGGTATACTGTTTTTGGATATTTATTTTTTGCAGAAATACCAGATTTCTATACTTTGTTTGGTTGTTTCGTACTCATTATATTTGGAATTATAAATTTAAAACTATCAAACAAATAAGTTACTGAGACTTTCCTCCAGTTTCTGAAGCAGCTTTAATATTTTTTTCTGAAATAGTATTTAAATATTCTGGATTTCTTTCATATGTTAGCAGTTCAGGAATAATTTGATAAGCCAAAAAAACACCTACCAAAGTTATCCATGTCCACTTATTCTTTAAAATTTTCACATTATCATTATACATAAAGTTTTTGATATAAGTAAAATATTTTTATAAAATCGATATTTTATATGGTTTTCTTATAGTATGAAGAACATACTTTAATAACTATGTTTTTTTCCCTTTTTTTTATGCAAAATTATAGTTAAATATGAGATAAATTATGGAGGTATTAACTATGAAAATATTATTTAAGTTAATTTTTTCATGTGCGTTATTTTTTAGTTTTGCTGTAAATGCAAAACCTGAATCTAGACCAACATTTGATGGAGTTACTGTAAGTGCAGCATTGCATTCAGGACCTTTTGTTAATGCTTGGGGACCACATGTTAAAAGAATAAAAGAACTTTATGGAATTAATCTTGAGTTAGTAGGTATTCCTGTAAATGAACTTTATGATAAATCTATCTTAGAACTTTCAATGGGTACAGGTGCTTTTGATATTGTTCAATACAATCCAGGATGGGTTGGTGACTATGTCGATTTTATCAGACCTTTAGATGATTATATGGATAGATGGGATCCAGGTTGGGAAGATATTCATGAAGGATTTAGAGTTTGGGAAAACACTTATGGTGGTCAAAGAGTTTCTATTACTATGGATGGTGATGTGATGATTTTTTACTACAATAAAAATATGTTTGAAGATCCTAAAGAGATGGCAGATTTTAAATCTAAATATGGATATGACTTAGCTCCGCCTAATAGTTATGATCAGGTGCTTGATATTCAAAAACATTTCCAAAGAGATACTGATGGAGATGGATCTATTGATCAAGCTGGTTACAGTGATCCAATCATAAAAAGAGGTAGAGGACAATATCCATACCTTATGAGACTATTTGCTTATCAAAAAGCTGCTGGAATAACACCTAATTATTTTGATCCAGATACAATGGAACCTTTAATTAATTCACCGGAAGGTGTTAAAGCGCTTCAAAATTATGTAGATACAGTTGCTAATGGAGTTCCTGGAATGTTACAGTGGGAATGGAGTGAAGCTCATACTTGCTTTATGACGGGTAAGTGCGCTTCTTTGATTCACTGGCCTGATGAGGGATTAATGACAGCTGCTTTCACAGCAAATACAGGATCTGCAATGGGTTTTGCAGATGTGCCTGGAAAAGCAAATATGACTTGTGGAGGATGGGTAGCTGGTGTTACTAAAGATTCTGCAAATCCAGAGGCTGCATATATGGTTTTGGATTACATTCTTGGACCAGATGTTAGTACTCATGTAGCTTTATATCCTGGTGGGGGTACTGATTTATTCAGACAATCTCACTTCGATTCAGCAGTTGTTAAAATGATAGCTCCTCAAGAGTATTTAGATGCTTTTGATTCTGCAATTGGAGATATTGTGGGTGAATTGAGAATTCCAGGTGGATTTGAATATTATGATAGTCTTGATATTCAAGTTCAAAAAGCCCTAGCTGGAGAATCTTCTGCTCAAGATGCATTAGACCAAGCAGCTAAGAACTGGAAAAAAATCACAAAAAAACTTGGCGCTGATAAGCAGAAAGAAATGTATGCTAAAGCGATGGGTTTATAATATATAATTTTTAAATTGATAATTAGCGCCATATAATTTTATATGGCGCTTTTATAATATGGCGCTTTTATAAATAGTAAAAAAAAAATTTTATGAATTGGATTAGAAAAAATAGTTTTGGACTTTGGTTGTTAGCACCCTCAGTAATAATTTTGTTTGTGGTTTCTATTTTCCCTATGATTTATACCCTTTACATAAGTTTTTTTGATTATTATCTTCCTCGCCCAAACAGAGCATATTTTATAGGATTTGAAAATTATATAGAAATATTGCAAGATGGTATGTTTTGGCTTGCCATGAAAAATACAGCAATTTTTATGATTAGTTCTATAGGTTTGCAATTTATATTTGGTTTAGGATTAGCAATAATTTTTTATGAAGAGTTTAGGGGTAGAAGTGCAAAAGCATTTTATCTTCCTTTAATTTTATTGCCTATGATGGTTGCACCAGTAGTAGTTGGCTACGTCTTTAGGTTATTATATTTAACAGAGTGGGGACCATTAAATTATCTTCTCGGTTTTGTGGGTTTAGGCCCATTTTCCTGGACTGCCTCAGCATCTACATCAATGTTTTCTCTAGTTTTAGCAGATGTATGGCAGTGGACCCCCTTTGTAACATTAGTTTTATTAACTGGCATTCTATCAATATCTTCTGAATTGCTTGAAGCCGCTGATTTAGATGGAGCAACACCTTTGCAAAAAATAAGATTTATTATTTTACCTTTAATTACAAGAGTAATTGCCATAGTTTTACTCATAAGAATGTTAGACAGTTTAAGAGAGTTAGATAAGATTTATATTTTAACTCAAGGAGGGCCAGGAACATCAACAACTCTTGTAACTTTCTGGTCTTATTTAAATGGATTTAAATATTTTAAAGTTGGATATGCAGCTGCAATGTCAATCATTCTTTTGATTGTAACAATTATTATGGCTACTGGTATGGCAAAGGTACTACATAGAGAGGAAAAAAATTGAATAGTAAGACAATTTCTTTATTTAAATATGTAATAATTTTTATTGCTGTTATTTTTTTCATATTTCCAATTTATTGGATGTTTATAACAACAATGAAACCTCAACTTGAAGTAATGTATTATCCACCTTTATTTTGGCCTCCTGAATTTACAATAAAATATTTTATAGAGGCTTATTATTGGCTAGGAGGTAAGGCTTTTAAAAATAGCCTTATAATTACTAGTACTACTACGGTTATAGCTACTATTTTAGGATGTATGGCCGGATATAGCTTTGCTAGATATAGAATAGGAGGATTTCATTTACCTTTCTGGGTTCTTTCTATAAGAATGATGCCTCCAGTTGCAGCAATTATTCCTTTATTTATACTAATGTTTAAACTTAGATTAATTGATACTCATCTAGCAATAATTATTACACATTTATTAGTTACTTTGCCTTTTGCAATATGGATGATGAGGGGCTTTTTTATTGATTTGCCAACTGAAATTGAAGAAGCAGCTTTAGTTGATGGATGTAGTAAATGGCAAGTTTTTGTTAGAATTGCTTTACCTCTTGCGGCACCAGGAATTGCGGTAACAGCGCTCTTTTGTTTTATATTTTCATGGAATGAATTTATTTTTGCTTTGGTTTTAAGTAGAAAAGATGCGATAACTTTGCCCGTAATTATTGCTGGAACAAGAACTCAATTTGGTATTCATTGGCCAATTATGACAGCAATGTCAGCCATGGCTTGCTTACCTGTTTTTGTACTTGCTCTTGTAGCACAAAAATATTTAGTCAGAGGCATGACCTTAGGGGCTGTTAAATAATCGTTGTTTAAAGTAGCTTTAAGTGGAGATTTCTTGAAAGAAGATGGTTCTTTGGCTTATCCTGATATCGATTTAAATCAACTTACAAAAAAGAAAAATATAGAATGGAAAATTGTTAATACTAGTAAAGAAATCAAACCAGAAGAAATAGAAAATTATGATGCCTTAATTCTTCTTGGACATCATTTTACTAAAAATTCAGTTCCAAAAAATAAAAGACTTTCAATTATTGCAAGATTTGGAGTTGGCTATGATAGTGTTGATTTAAATGCCTGTAATTCAAATTCTATTGCCTTGATTATAACACCTGATGGAATTCGAAGACCCGTGGCAGTTTCAGTAATTGCATTTATATTATCTTTAACTGGAAATTTATTGATTAAAGATAAAATAACAAGAAATGGAGAGTGGAATAAAAGATCTGAATATATGGGAAAAGGAATAGTAAACAAAACCTTAGGGTTTCTTGGTTTTGGAAATATTGGAGCAGAGGTTGTAAAACTTGCAAAAGTTTTTGATATGAAGTTTATTGCTTATGATCCTTATATAGATAAATCTAAGGCTGAAAATTTAGGAGTAAAAATAGTTTCTTTAAATGAAGTTTTTTCTCATTCAGACATACTTTCAATTAATTGTGCTCTCACTAAAGAAACAAAACATATAGTAAACGAAGAAAATTTATCTTTAATGAAAAAAAATTCTTATTTAATTAATACCTCAAGGGGGCCAGTAGTTGATCAATCTGCTCTTTATGATGTTTTGTCATCTAAAAAGATTGCTGGTGCAGGATTAGATGTGTTTGAAAAAGAACCGCCAGACCTTAAGGAAAAAATCTTATCTTTAGACAATGTTATTTTAGCCCCTCATTCTTTATGTTGGACAGATGAAATGTTTTATAGGTGTGGAAAAGACGATATTGATGCTGTTATCAATGTAATGAAGGGAGAAACTCCTAAAAATATAGTCAATAAAGAAATTCTTAATGATAGTTTTTGGAAAGAAAAATTAATAAGTTATGCAAAAAAATACAAATAAAATATTTATTTTATGAAAAAAGAAAAAATTTTAATAGCAGGCACATTAGTTAAAGATTTTACTTATATTTATAAAAAACATTTTCAGGTAGAAGCTTTGTGGGAAAAAGATATTAAAAAAATAAATTTCAAGAAGTTTGATGCTTTAGTAGCAAGTGGAGATTTTAAAATCCCTAATACATTTTATAAAAAACTTTCAAATATTAAAATAATTTCATTGTTTGCTGTAGGATATGACAACGTAAATTTAGAAGTTTGCAAAAAACAAAATATAGTAGTTGCTAATACTCCTGGCTTATTAACTAGAGATGTTGCAAATTTGGGCATCACTTTAATATTGTCAATTTCTAGAAATATTTTTAATGCACAAAATTTTATTATTAATAATTATTGGAAAAAAGGTTTTCTATCATTAACTGATAGTATTTGTGATAAAGAACTTGGAATAATAGGATTAGGAAAAATAGGAAAAGATCTCGCTAAAAAAGCAGAATCACTTTCAATGAAAATAAACTATTTTGGTCCAAATAAAAAAAATGTAAAATACAAATATTTTAATAATTTATCTAAGATGGCAAAATATTGCGATTATTTAGTTATTGCTTGTACTGGAGGGCAAAAGACTAAAAATTTAATAAATTCTAAAATATTAAATTCCATGAAAAAAAATTCTTTTTTAATAAATATATCAAGAGGTACAGTGATTGATGAAAATGCCTTGATAAAAACTTTAAAGAAAAGAAAAATAAAAGGTGCCGCTTTAGACGTTTTCTTAAATGAACCTTATATAAATCCAGAATTCAAAAAATTAAAAAATATTATACTTCATCCACATCATGCTAGTGGAACAATTGAGACAAGAACAGCAATGGCTGAATTGAGTTGCAAAAATTTAATTAATTTTTTTAAAAAAGGAAAACCTTTACACAGAGTTATTTAATTGCTCCCAAAGTCATTCCCCTTACTATATTTTTATTTATTATTATGGAAAATAAAAAAATTGGAATTATTGAAGCAACTGCCAAAGCATTATTTCCTCCAGTTAACCTTACATTGACTGGAATTGCTTCTTTTCTACTTAAAACTAAAGCAAAAATAAATTCACTCCATGAAAAAATAAAACAAAAAAGTCCTGTTACTGCTATTCCAGGTAAGGCTAAAGGTATTGCAATTTTTATAAAAATTTCCAATTTACTGCAACCATCAACTAGAGCAGCTTCTTCTATTTGATATGGAATATCTATAAAAAATGCTCTCATCATCCAAATAGAAAAAGGTAAACAAATTATTAAGTGAGATAAAATGATTGCTAGATGTGTATCTATGATTCTTAATTTAAGAGAAAACATAAACAAAGGAATGATAAAGGCTACAACTGGTAGCATCCGAATTGATAATATTGTGAAAGGTAAATAGAAACCACCAATTTTATATCTAGCAAAACTATAGCCTGCCATCATTCCAAAAAAAACTGAAGTTATAGTAACAACAGAACTTATTATTAAACTATTGGCATATTCTTTTGTAAAAAAAGAATTAACGATGGGATTTAAATTGTTCAAGTTGGGCAAAAAAATAGGTGTCAGTGAATATCGAAACTCTGCCCAAGTTAAAGTAGAAACAACAAAAAGAAAATATATGGGAAAAATAGAAATAATGATAAATAAAATTATAAAGAAATAAATTGTAATTTTTTTTATTTTTTTTTTCATATAATCACAATTTAATTTCAAAAGTGTGCCATTTTAATTTTGTAGCAAATTTTTTATAAAATTGAATAGCATTAGAATTATCAAAACCACAATTCCATCTTATGACTTTCCACTTATTTTTTTTACCCTCAATGGCTAATTTTTTAATTAATTTAGAGGCTATACCAATTTTTCTATAATCAGATTTAATATATATATCATCTAGAAAACCAATATCATCACCTCTTACAGAATTTGGAGCCCCTCTAAAATGTGCGTGACCCACAATATCTTTTTTTACTAATGCAAAAATGGCTTGTTGAGGGTGATAAGGATCATTTAACCATTTCCATAATTTTTTAAATTTTTTTCTTTAATTGTATTTTTATTAAAAATTAAATATTGAATATAGTGTTTTTTCCAATCATTATAATCAATCTTATAGATTTGATCTATTATTTTTATTGTCATACAAGTGTTAGCTTATTTAGTTTTGTAGAAGTCAGGCTTGTCTTGTATTTCAATTTTAATTGATCTCTCATTTTCAAAAGATTTAACCCCATATTCAGCAACTTTAGAAGCAATCATTCCATCCCATGCAGAAGAGCCCTCAGATTTTTTATTGTTAATAATAGAATCTACCCAAGATTGGTTTTGATTTCGATAAGCATCGGCAAATCTTGGACGCCAATCTTTACCATATGGAAAGCTATGAGAATTAGAAATCATTAACTCATTTTTTCTTGATGGAGACATTATAATTGTTCCTTTTTCACATACTAATTCAGCTCTTACATCATAGCCATAATTTGCATTAGCATTAACCTCAACATCAACAATTACTCCATTGGCACATTTTATGATTGCCATAATAGGATCAATATAATTTATTTCTTTTCTAATATGGCTTTTAATAATTTCAATTTCAATAATTTCTGTATCTAGAAGCCAACGTATAATATCAATTTCATGCACAAGAGCACTTCTAATAGACATTACTGCTTTAAAATAACTCGGACCACTTACCATGCGGTGAGCGCAGTGAAGTAATAAAGCTTTTCCAAGTTTTAGGGTAGTATAGTTCTTTTTCATATCTTGATAAGTTGGGCAATATCTTCTCATAAATCCAACTTGCACTAATTTTCTGCCTTTTTTTTGTTCTGCTTCTACTATTTCAGCACATTCTTTTATTGAATGTGAAAGAGGTTTTTCACATAAAACTGGTTTTTCAGCATTAATACATTTCATAACAAATTCAAAATGTGTTTCATCTGGGGAAACTATCATAATAGCATCTACATCTTTTGAATTTATTACTTCTAATGCTGAGTTTTTTATTTCAGGATTGCCCAATGAAGAGGCTATTTGTTTAGATAAGTTAATATTATTATCATATATTGTAGAAATTCTCGCATTTGATGTTTTTGAAAAAATGATATTTGCATGATCAGCACCCATTACACCCAAACCTATTATGCCAATATTTAAAGTCATTTTTTTTAATATTTTAATGTCCTATTATGATACAAAATATACAATTTTTATATAAAAAAATAATATATTTCTTTTTTTTTTTACCTTTAAGTTTAGAATATTTTTTTAGTTTTTAATATGGGAAAAAAAATAATAAACTGGGCCTTATTAAGTACTGCTAGAATTAATGAGAGATTAATTCCAGCAATAAGAAAATCAAAAAATAGCCGTCTTTTGGCTGTAGCTAGTAGGAATTTAGCAAAATCAAAACAATATGCAAAAAAACATAACATTGAAAAAGCCTATGGTTCATATGAAGATTTACTTGAAGATAAAGAAATAGATATAGTTTATATTTCTCTTCCCAATCATCTACATTGTGAATGGTCTTTAAAAATAGCAAAAACAAAAAAACATGTTCTTTGTGAAAAACCGTTAGCTCCAACTTTAAATGAAATTGATAAAATGATTACAATATCAAAAAAAAATAAAGTAATGATTCAAGAGGCAACTATGATGAGGTTTCATCCTCAAACTAATTATGTTCGTAAATTAATTCAAAAAAATAAAATAGGTAAGGTTCATTATATTTCTGCTATTTTTGCTATTACAAATCTTAATTATAAGGATATTCGATATTCATATTCAATAAAAAAAGGAGGAGGATCTTTGTATGATTTGGGTAGTTATTGTATTAGTTTTGTTAGATCAATTTTAGGAAAAGAACCTAAGAAAGTATTTGCAAATAAAGGAATATCTAAAGGTTTAGGACAGGTCGATCAAATTTTTTCTGGTTATTTAGAATTTGAAAATAACATTGAGATGCACTTTCACACTAGTATGCGTTCTTTTCCTAATGAAAATGTTACTATAGTTGGAGAAAAAGGAACTATTATATTAGATTTACCCTATTGCAATTTACCTGGAGAAACAAGTACCGTTACTATTATAACTGAATCAAATTATAAAAAAATTGATACAACAGCTTTTGGAGATTCTATGCGAAAAAATTTTTCAACTATAAACTTTGATGAAATTGCTTATGATTATCAAGTTGATTCTGTAAATTCTACTATATTAAAAGGAACTAAACCAACTATTACGTTAGAAGATAGCAGAAATAATATAAAAACAATAATGGCTTTATTAAAATCATCTAAAAAAAATAGTTTTATTAGTCTATGAAAAATATTTATGACAAAAAAGAAATATAGAAGTCAAGAATGGTTTAATAATCCTGATAATCCTGGGATGACAGCTTTATATCTGGAAAGATATTTAAATTTTGGCTTAACTAGAAAAGAACTTCAATCAGGAAAGCCAGTAATAGGAATAGCACAAACAGGAAATGTGGGGGATGGAAAAATATTTATCACTGAAATTTCAAAAGTTGTCCGCGTTCGAACAGGGGAGACCAACGAACAAGTCTTATAATTAATTTAATGCACTGCCTCTATTAAGTATAAATAGAGGCAGTTAATTTCTCAACTTTCCTCGTGGTTGGCGGTAGGTGCTTGCTCAAAAGAACAATCACCTAGTCACATAGATCACGCCAACTAAATAATGATAAAAAACTTTTAAAAACAAAAAAGGGAAGTGATAGGCCTTACCACTTCCCACGTTCCCTATAAGGATATTAAAAGAAATACCAAACGATTATGTAAATCAATCCAACCCACCAAATTATTTGTCCTAAGAACCAACAAATCATATTAACCCCTTTCTCTAAATTTATTCGCCAAGTGTTTACCTTGAATGTGCGTGTATCTTTTTAA
>MDTC01081727.1_pt1 | contig 17648 bp, 11 predicted proteins | sample 811181 | NCBI WGS metagenome assembly MDTC01 (sample SAMN05326644, study PRJNA326480) | marine metagenome | isolation source: seawater | place: Pacific Ocean: North | collected 2011 | reverse complement strand
CGGCGACGGCGCCCTCACCCTGCGCACCACCCGTCCGGTGTTCGCGCGCCTGCACCGCATGGTCGAGCAGGACAGACGCCTGGTTCCGGTGTTCGAGCGCGATCTCGGCCACGCGCCGTTCGACCGGATCCGGGTCGGCCGCGGCTCCTGGCTGCTCACCCTGCACGCCGACGACGGGGTCGAGGTTCGCTACCCGGTGCTCATCGAGCGCGGCCAGCACTGGAACGGCGTGGCGCCGGACGAGGCGGAGCCGACCCCGATCTGGATCCCGGCCCAGGGAGACCTGGGTCCCGACGACCGCTACGTGCCCGCGGGCTACAGCATCATCGGCGGGGACCCCGAGGCGGCGGACGGCCTGCCTCGCCAGCGGGTGTGGGTCGACGGCTTCGTGCTCTCGCGCTTCCCGGTCACGCTGCAGGCCTGGCGGGACTTCGTCCAGGAGCTCGTCGACGCCGGCGACCAGGACGCGGTCGAGCTCTGCTGGCCCCGCACCCGCCTCGCGACCCCGTTCCTGGTCCGCGACCAGGAACGGGTGGAGATCTCGTCCACCTACGATCCCACGCAGCCGGTGACCGGGGTCTGCTTTGCCGCCGCAGCGCTGTATGCCGCGCGACGGGGACGCCGGCTGCCCACCGGCGTCGAGATCGAGAAGGCGGGTCGCGGCGTCGATGGACGGTTCACCCCGTGGGGGGACGTCGAGGAGACCCGCTGGAGCCGGGTCGCCCGCAGCCTCCCCCGCCCGGCAGCGCTGATCTCGGTCCACGCCTTCCGCACCGACGAGAGCGTCTACGGGGTGCGCGGCCTCGCCGGGAACGCCCGCACCTGGTGCGGCAACTGGTGGAGCCCGGAAGGACCCATCCGCGATGGACGGGCGACCGGCGGACCGGAACACGGAACGCACCGGGAGGTCCGCGGGGGGACATTCAACGGGCCCGGGACCCTGCAGCGAACGGCCCAGCGCTTCGGCGATCCCGCGGAGAGCCGCTTCGACATCCTCGGCCTGCGCCTCGCCGCCGACCTGCCCGGCTAGTTGATCTCGTCCACGGCCTTGTACCAGGGGTCCGGCGGGTTGCTGGGTGCCTGGATGACCCGATCCCTGGTCTGGCTGGATGACGACCAGCCCAGCGCCAGGTAGCCATCCACCTGGGACGTGCTCCAGTACTTCACCTTGTGCAGGGTGGTGCCGTTCATGGCGATCTCGATGTAGACCTGGGCCTGCTGGTTCTGGCTGTGCCCCTGGTTGTCGTACACGTCGAACGTGTAGGGGCCGAAGACGTAGTTGCCGTTGAACGACGGCCCGTTGGTGTCCGTGTGCCAGGCGTTCTCTGTCTGGGAGAAGGCCTGCCCCTGGGGGGTGACCGTTCCGCTCCAGCCCGTGAGATCGAGGGTGTACGCCTGGTTCTGCGAGGTGGCCGCCGACGGGGCGAGCTTCATCTTGGCGACCTGGGAGAGCTTGTCCGCGAGCTGGTCGGAGCAGAAGTACTGCACGGTGGCCGCCTCGACCGGGGTGCTGTGGCCTTGCTGGTAGGTCACCGTGACGCCGTGGTTCGCGTTCGGCTTGGACCCGGCGACCGGGCCCAGCACCGAGTACCAGCTGTTGTGGCCGGTCTGCTGCAGCTCCATCGTGATCACGCCCGGATGATCACTTCCCGAGCCGATCTCCTTGCCCCGCCGGTTTCCGTCGGGAACGAACGTGATGTCCTCGGGCCCCGCGTCCGCGTCGGGGAAGTTGAACGGCAGCATGGGCGCGTACAGCCCGCCCGAGAGCTGGGCCTGCTGCCCGTCGTAGCCGAGCGCCTGCATGATGGAGCGCGTGCGGAACAGCACCTCCTGGTAGCTGCCGCGGACGAAGCGCACCCCGGCGTGGGTGTCGGTGCGCCACTGGGTGAGCGCCGTGACCAGGCAGAAGGTGAACACCCCGCGCCACGCGCCGTCGATCTGGGACTCGTAGGCGGTGTCCCACAGGCCCGCACCCAGGAGCAGGCGGCTGCGGGGCACGACCTTGTCCTCGGCCGGGGGTGCGCCGATCAGGACCTCGTGCTGCAGGCTGCTGTAGCAGGCATCGACCACGATGGTGACCCGGGTCGACAGGGCCCCCAGGGCCAGCTCGATCTCGGCCATGGTGACGACGCCGTCGAGGCCCTGCGGCGACCGGGTGGCGTCGGAGAACGCGAGCGCCATGCGGGCGCCCTCGATGAAGCTCTTCTGGTCCGGCTCGCACGCGCCGTGGCCGCTGAAGGAGATGACCGCGGTGCGCTTGTCGTCCTCGCGCAGGAACTCGCGCAGGGCACCGAGCGCCATCGTGAACGCGTCCTTGGTCGCGATCCCGACGTTGGCCTCGGGCAGGCCCACGTCCTTCGCCTGGACCCGCGGCGAGGTGAGCAGGGTGCAGTGCTCGGGATCGACCTGCAGGGTGCCGCGCCCGAAGGCCAGCATGGTGCGCGCGTCCCGCACCGCGCCTTTCAGGTCCGGGGATCCGGTCAGGTGGGGGTATGCGTTGACGCCAACAGCAAGGACAAAGGTCTTCTCGTTCATCGGGGGCCTCCGTGGGCCCAACCTCGCACGGCGGGAAGGTCCCGCGCCGTAACAGCGGATTTCGTCGCGCCTCGAACCCGTTGCGGTCGGTTCAGCCAGAGTGCGAGGACATCCAGGATCCGATGGGTTCCCAGACGTACCTCGGGGCGCGGCTGCCCAGGATCACGTCGATGTGGCCCCAGTGGCCCTCGTGGTCGAAGGGCTCGAGCAGGAGCAGCTGCTTGTCCGAGCTGCGCGATGCGCGGTAGCAGGCCTCGGCGTCCTCGTGGGTGACCAGCGGATCGCGGTCGCCAGCGATGACGAAGATCGGCAGGTCCAGCGCCTCGAAGGCCGCGGCGTAGGGGAAGGCCTCCCCGCCTGCCCAGCGCGCCATCTGCATCCACACCTCGACGCTGGTCCAGTCGAAGCCGCGCTCGAGGCGTTCCTCGACGAGATCGCGCTCCATCGAGCCCGGCGCCCACCCCGCCAGGGGCATGCCGTAGCCGAGCACGTCGGTCACCCGGTACATGCGCCCGAGCAGCTGGCCGGCCCAGCGGGTGCGGAAGCGGGCCGGGGCCTTGGTGAGCGCGGGCTCCAGGCGACGAGAGACCCGGGCGAGACCGCGAAGCGTCCGATTGTACCTTGCAAACTCGTAGACCCCAGCCAGGTGGACCAGCCCCCGGGTCGGCACCGCGACCGCCGCCCCGATGCACGCCGCCGCGCCCAGGCTGTGCCCCACCAGGAAGGCGGGCTCGTCCAGCTCGGCGAGCACGCGGAGCACGTCGTCGACGTACTCGGGGAAGGCCGTCGCGTTGCCCGCACCGTACGCCCGGCTGTTGCCGTGACCGCGCAGCTCGACATTGAGCACCTCGTGCCCCCGCGCCGCCAGCCACCCGCTCATCGACCGCCGCGAGATCCGCCAGGTGTAGCGGTTCTGGGCGAACCCATGCACCAGCACCACCGGGGGCAGGCTCGCCCCATCGGGCGGCGTCGTGCGCTCGATGGCGAGCGGTGGCGCGGTGTCGGTGGGCTCGAGACGCAGGCTCTGCACGCGCAGGGTCTCGAGGCGATCGCCGTGGATGATCTCGTCGACGAGAGAGTCGTTGAGCGGGGTCAGCATCGGCCACGGCTAACGCGGCGGGGCGGTCTCTGGTCCCTGGCCTCTGGGGCCCTCTGCGTACGGGGGCTTCTGGCCACACTTCCGGGAGCCCCGGCGCCGCGACCTGCGGCGACGTGGCTCGGTCGCGCTGCACAGGCCAAGGCGCGCGGAGCTCCGCGCCCTGCGTGCGCACCCGCCTGGCCGGCCCGCGACCAGCGACGTGGGCCCAGAGACCAGAGACCAGCGACCAGGGACCGCCCCTCCACTCCCCCGCGCGCACCAACGCGACCTCTCCCCCGCCCGCAGCGACGCGACTCCCCGTGAGAGGATCCCCGGCCCACCACGCTCGCCACTCCGCTCGCCGAGACCGCCATGACCCTCCCCGACCTCCTCGCCACCCTCCACCTCGCTCCCCACCCCGAGGGGGGCTTCTTCCGCGAGACCTTCCGCTCCACCCGGCTCGTCCCCGGTCCTGGCGGAGCGAGCCGGGCCGCGTGCACCCAGATCCTCTACGCCCTGGGCGCCGGCGACTTCTCCGCGTGGCACCGGGTCGCGTCCGACGAGCTGTGGCAGCACCACGAGGGCGGCGCACTCGAGCTGCACGTCATCGACCACGCCGGCCATCGGGTCAGCGTGCTGGGGGCGGTCTCGGACGGACACGTGCCCCAGGGCTTCGTGCCCGCCGGAGCCTGGCAGGCGGCGCGACCGGTCGAGGATGGTGCACCCTACGTGCTCGTCGGCTGCACCGTGGCCCCCGGGTTCGACTTCGCCGACTTCGAGCTCGCCGACCCAGGGGAGATGTTCACGGATCACCCAGGTCTCGAGCCGATCATCCGCGAGCTCGCGCCCAGGTCGAGCCAGGCCTGAAGAACCGCTCGGCCTGATCCGATGACCTCTCCGACTCGCGCAGTCGGAGGAAGCCGTGATCTCCCGTTTCGCCCTCGCCCTTCCCCTCACCCTCGTCATCGCCTGCAACGCGGCGCCCGAGGGCCTGACCGTGGCACTCGGCCCCGACGGCGCGACCACGTCCGACGACCTCGTGCTCAGCCTGCCGACCGAGGCCACCGACAAGAACCGCAACGACGAGGTGGTCTACGAGGTCACCTGGTCGGTCGACGGCGTCGAGGTCCCCGAGCTGGCCGACACCTTCACCGTGCCGTCCTCCCGCACCGAGCACGGCCAGACCTGGTCGGTCGACGTGGTCGCGACGGATGGACGCAAGCCCGCCGAGGCCGTCAGTGCCTCGATCATCATCGCCAACACGCCTCCGGACGCCACGTTCTCCGCCAGCCCCAAGGGCGACGCCCTGACGACCGAGGACCTCGTCGTCAGCGTGGAGACGAGCGACGTGGACGGCGACGACGTGACCGTCACCTACACCTGGACCGCCGACGGTGCCGCCACCACCTACGACGGCGACACCGTTCCCGCCGAAGCGACCACCAAGGGCCAGGCCTGGCACGTCGACGTGCAGGTGGGCGACGCGTGGGACACGCTCCCGGCGTTCAGCGCCGACTTCGACGTCGTCAACTCCGTGCCCACGGTGGGCGCCGCCCGGGTCGATCCCCAGCTGGCCTACGAGGCGACCACCCTGAACTGCAAGGGCGGCGGCTGGCGCGACGCGGACGGAGATCCGGCCACCTATGAGACCGCCTGGAAGGTCAACGGCTCGACCGTCTCGACCGACGCGACCCTGACCGGCGAGCTCTTCGATCGCGGCGACGTCATCACCTGCGCCCTGACCCCGATCGACGACGAGTCCGTCGGCGTGCCGGCGAGCTCGGCACCCATCACCGTGCGCAACACCCAGGCGGTGGTCCTCTCCGGCTCGATCGTGCCGAGCGACCCCACCGTCACCTCGACCCTCGAGGCCCGCGTGACCGGCGTCATCGACGGTGATGGCGACTTCGCGGTCGTCCGCTACAGCTGGTACGTCAACGAGGCGCTCCTCGACACCACCGCCAGCTACCTCGACGGCAACGAGGGCTGGTTCGAGAAGGGCGACACGGTCAAGGCCTGGATGCGCGGGTACGACGGCATCGAAGAGGGCAAGGGTCCGGCCTACACCGTCACCGTGCTCAACACGCCCCCCGACGCGCCGGTGGTGTCCGTGAGCCAGACGACCGGCAGTGTTGTTTGCGTCGTAGGCACGGAATCCGAGGACCCCGACGGAGACCCGATCTCCTACTCGATGACCTGGCAGGTCGACGGAGTGGCCTGGACAGGCGGGACCACCACCGGTACCTGGGTAGGAGACACCGTTGCTTCCGAGGACACCGCACCGGGCGAGACCTGGACCTGCACCGCCGTCCCCCATGACGGCGAAGAGGTCGGGGCGTCCGGGTCGGCAGATGCAGTCATCACAGGAGGCTGACAGGGCGGTGTCGCTCTTGTACGACTAGAGTGAGGCGCTCCAGTTGGGGGCCCACACTCCCCGCGCCAAGGCCGACCCATGCATGAACCGACGACCTCCACCGCTCTCGGCGCCGCTACGGCGAGCGTCCAGGCCGATCTCGACCATCTCCTCGTCGAGCGTGGCCAGCTCCAGGCCCTGCTGGACCTGACCGACGGCCCGGACCACCGTCCGGCCATCGAGCATGCACTGACGCGGCTCGACGGTCAGATCGCCAAGCTGCTGTCGCGCTGGCGGCAGGCGGGCGGGCACATCGCGCTCACCGGTCCGGCCCAGAGCCGCTCCCAGACCCCGATGGGCGATCTGCTGTCCAGCCGCGGATCGGCCGGGGGAAGCCCGGTGGTCACACGCCATCGTCGCACCGCGGCGTCCGGTCCGACCGTCACCACGGTCGAGCGCCGCCGCCCCGAGCCCCGCTCGCTGGCCGCCGAAGAGGTCGAGGCCGGCTGGCGCGACTCCTTCGGCTCGCTGATGTCCCGGCTCGGCCCGGGCCACGATCTCGCCGGCGAGATCGACATCGTCGTCGAGGCCGCCGTCGCCTGCGATCGCTGGTCCGGCTGGCCCAAGCACATCCAGCGCCACCTGGTCGGCCTGCTCGCCTGCCGCCTGCGCTCGCTCCAGGATGAGCAGGGCGTGCCCGAGTACGAGCTCCAGGACGGGTTCTCCGCCCTCACCCGCTTCAGCAAGCGCGTGAAGCCGGGCTTCGTGTTCGGCCTGTCCCGCAGCCACCGCCCCCAGCACGGCAACTCCTGGGACGACGACGCGGTGCGCCACTGGGACCAGCTGGCCGCCCTCATCCCGCCCGACCAGGACCTCACCGACGAGCAGGACGCCCTGCTCGAGAAGCTGGCGTTCCTGGCCAACGAGCTCGACGATGCCCCGTCCGAGGACGCCCGCGAGACCGTGCGCTCCCAGGCCCTGCGCGTGCTCGGCGAGACCCTGGAAGCCGGCGTGGACGCCCGCGACCCCAAGCTGGTCGCCCTGTCCCTGCCCCTGCAGCCCATCCCCCGCACCCGCGCCATGCTGCGCCTGCGCCACGCCATCCGTGACGCGCTCGCCCCGGTCGAGGACTCGGACGAGGCGCTGGACATCGAGCCCGACTGGGGCTGGTGGGTGCACACCCGGGGCAAGCGCGCGGCCATCGTCGGCGGCACCCCGCGCGAGGCGGTGCGGGCGACGCTGGAGCGGGCCTTCGGCTTTGCCGGGGTGCGCTGGACCGACGCCGAGACCGCCCGTCGCCTGCTCGCGGCCGGCGACGCGGATCTGCTGCTGGTCCTCGAGCGCCACGTCAGCGACACGATCGACTCGGACCTGCTGCCCCTGGCCCGCGCGCGCAACGTGCCGTTCGTGCATGTGGACCACGGCTGCAGCGTGGCCATCGTGAAGAGCGCCATCGAGCGGTTCACGGAGCGCGAAGGCGAAGCGACGCTCTGATCTCCTGCGTGAGTGGCGGGGCGGGATCCGCTGGCGGCGAGTCGCGTTGCTCCCAGCGAGGGAGGGGCGGGGCGGTCTCTGGTCCCTGGTCTCTGGGGCCCTCCGCGAACGGGGGGGACGCCCCCGGGTCCCCGGCCGTTCGCCTTGACGTAGCCGTCGGGGCCCAGATCGATGTGCTCGCCATCATGAGGCCGCGGCGCAGCCGACAGCGCGACCAGGAGCACCGCCGGCGAGGGCGAGCTCCACCCGCTCGAAGCAGGCCCCAGAGACCAGAGACCAGAGACCGCCCCTCCACTCCCTTGCCCGCAGCACCGGCCCCCCCGCCAGCGGCACCACCGCCCCGCCACTCCCCCGCCCGCAGCACCGGATCCTCCGCCAGCCGCACGCGAACAGGCTAGCCTCCCCTCCCCTCCGTGGAGCCCGCATGCTGCTCGCCCTGCTCGCCCTGCTCTCCTTCGCCGCGGACGCACCCGCTTCGACCGACCCCGAGGTCACGAGCCCGCGGGAGCCCCACACCCGGGCGCGGTTCGAGGTGACCGAGGGAACCTGGATGAACGTGGACGTGTCGCCCGACGGCAAGACGCTCGCCTTCGATCTGCTCGGCCACATCTACGTCGTGCCGGTCGCGGGGGGTGAGGCGAAGCGGCTGACCGACGGGCACGCCTGGAACATGCACCCGCGCTTCTCCCCCGACGGCGCCCACCTGGCGTTCACCTCCGACCGAGGCGGCGGGGACAACCTGTGGGTGATGGGCGTCGACGGCAAGGATCCCCACGCGATCACCGACGAGAGCTTCCGCCTCGTCACCCAGCCCGACTGGACGCCGGACGGGCGCTTCGTCTACGGGCGCAAGCACTTCACCGGCAGCCGCAGCCTCGGCACCGGCGAGATCTGGGCCTGGGACGTGAGCGGTGACGGCTCCGGCCACGCCTGGACCGAGAAGGGTCACCTGGAGGCCGATGTCAACGAGCCCCACGTGAGCCCCGACGGCCGCTGGCTCTACACCACCGAGGCCGGCCCCTTCGAGTACAACCGCAACGTCTACTCCGGGATCTACCGGATCACGCGCACCGACCTGCAGACCGGCGAGACCGAAGGCGTGGCGGGAGGGTCGGGCGGCGCCCTGCGTCCCCAGGTCAGCCCGGACGGCAAGACCCTCGGATTCATCCGTCGCAACCTGGATGGTCAGCAATCCGAGTGGGTGCTCCGCGACCTCGTGACCGGCCGCGAGCGGGTCGCGTACGTGGGCCTCGATCGCGACCAGCAGGAGACCTGGTCCATCCACGGCACGACCCCTGCGTGGGACTGGCTGCCGGACGGCAGCGGCATGGTGACGACCCGGCTCGGCAAGCTCGTCCGGATCGGCACCGACGGCGAGCTCACCGAGATCCCGTTCACCGCCAGCGTCGACCGTCCGCTGGTCCAGGCCGTGCGCCAGCCCCACGAGGTCGCCCCCACCACGTTCCAGGCGAAGGCCGTGCGCTGGCCGGTGCTCTCCCCCAACGGCGACCGCCTCGCCTTTGTCGCGGTGGGCCGGGTGTGGGTCCGCGATCTGGACGCCGACACCGCACCGGTCGCGGTGAGCCCCGCCGACGCCCTCGCAACCGCCCCCACCTGGCACCCCGGCGGCCGCGCGCTCGCCTACACCACCTGGCGCGACGCCGAGGGGGGCATGGCCTTCATGCAGCTGCTCGACGGCACGAAGGCGGTCGGTGCGCCCCGCCAGCTCGGCGACAAGCCCGACCTCCACACCGGCCCCTTCTTCGACCGCACCGGCGACCGGGTCGGCTGGCTCCGCGGGGACACCGGCGTCACCAACCGCGGAGGCTCCGGCTCCAGCGAGCCACGCCTGCGGGTGCAGTGGCGCGCGACCGGCGAGGACGCCACCCTGCACGATGCCGGCCACATCGACAACCTCGCCTGGGGCGAGCGCACCCCACGCCCCCGCTTCTCCCCCGACGGGGAGCGCATCTGGACCACCGACCGCCAGGACGACGCCCTGGTGCTCGTCTCCCTGTCGCTCGACGGAGAAGACCGTCGGATCCTGGCTTCTGGCGAAGACGCCCAGGAGATCCAGCCCTCGCCGGACGGGGACTTCATCGCCTGGAAGGTGCACCACCAGGCCTTCGTCGCGCCCATGCCTCCCACCGGCGGCCGCCCGCTCTCCCTGGCCGAGGGCGAAGGCGCCATGCCCGCGGTGCGCCTGTCCTCCCACCTGGGCGAGTGGCTGTCGTGGGCCGACGCCGACACCCTCACCTGGGCCGCCGGACCGACCGTGTACCGGGTCGAGCTGGCCGACGGTCTCCCTGACGCCCCCGAGGAGAAGGAGGTCAAGCCCAGCAAGCGCGTCCCCTACCCCGACGGCACCCGCGCCCCCCTGGGCGTGCCGCTGGACACGGGCCTGACGGTCACCCGCACCCCCCACGACCGCACGATCGCCCTGGTCGGCGCCAAGCTCATCACCATGAACGGCGACGAGATCGTCGAGGACGGCGTCATCATCGTGACCGGCGAGCGCATCGTCGCGGTGGGCTCCCGGGACAGCGTGGCCGTGCCCGCCGGCGCAGAGACCCGCGATCTGTCCGGCAAGGTGGTCATCCCCGGCTTCGTCGATGTGCACGCGCACATGGGCTACGGCTGGGCCGACGTGAGCCCGGAGCTGGTGCCCGCCTACGCCGCGAACCTCGCCTACGGCGTCACCACCACCCACGACCCGTCCGCCCAGACCCACTTCGTCTTCTCCCAGCGCGAGCTCGAGCTGGCCGGACGCATCGTCGGCCCGCGGATCACGTCGACCGGGTTCATCCTCTACGGCGCCGACATCGACGACCGGGCGACCATCGAGAGCCTGGACGACGCCCGGGAGCACGTGCGGCGGATCAAGGCCTACGGCGGCTTCTCGGTGAAGTCGTACAACCAGCCTCGCCGCGACCAGCGCCAGTGGGTGCTGCAGGCCGCGGTCGAGGAGGGCATGCTCGTCGTGCCCGAGGGCGGCAGCACGCTGCAGCACAACCTCAACCAGATCGTCGACGGGCACACGGGCATCGAGCACGCCCTGCCCGTCGAGCAGCTCTACGCCGACGTGCAGGAGCTGTGGTCGCGGCAGACCGGCGTCTTCTACACCCCGACCCTGCTGGTCGGGTACGGCGGCGTCAGCGGAGAACACGCCTTCTACCAGCGTCATGACGTGTGGAAGAAGCCGCGACTGCAGCGCTGGTCACGGCCTGGCGCGCTGGAGTCGCGGGGCAAGCGGCGTCCGCTCATGCTGCCCGAGGAGGACTGGCACCACACCCGCCTCGCGGCGACCGCGTGGACCCTCGCCCAGCGCGGCGTCATCGTGAACCTGGGTGGCCACGGGCAGCTACAGGGGCTCGGACCGCACTGGGAGCTGTGGGCGCTCGGCGACGGCGGCTGGCCCGCCCACGAGGCGCTCGAGGTCGCGACCATCCACGGCGCGACCTACCTGGGGCTGGACGCCGACATCGGCAGCCTCGAGCCCGGCAAGCTGGCCGACCTGATCGTGCTCGGCGCCGATCCGCTGGAGAAGCTCGAGAACACCGAGCAGGTCGAGGCGGTCATGAAGGGCGGCGTGCTCTACGACCCCGACACCCTCGCGACCACGTGGCCCGAGCAGGGCGAGCCCCAGCAGGCCTGGTGGCACGCGGCGCGCCAGGGCGGACCGACCCTTCCGTGGCGCGGCGACGTGGGCGACGGATGCATGGGCCACGACCATGGCCGTCACTGACCCGGCGCTACTCGCAGCTGCCGGACTCGACGGCGCTGTAGTAGACCCACGGGCCGGTGCTCGACGCGGTCGCGGCCCGGTAGAAGTGGTTCGAGCGCAAGCGCAGCCGCACCCCGCTGGCCGCCGCCACCTCCTGCGGGGCGTAGCGCAGGGTCACCGTGGCTTCCTCGCCCGGCGCGAGCGTCCACGGGAGCTCGGCGACGCCGTCCACCTCGAGTCCGGTGACCGCCTGTTCCTCCTCGAAGCCGAGCTCGGTGATCACGAGGTCGGCCTCGCCCTCGTTCTTCAGCACCAGCGGCTGCTCGTGGGAGCAGCCGAGGGGCACGTCGCGCAGCTCCACCTGCGGCGTGGACAGCGTCAGGTCCGGCGCGATGGACACCGCGTCGAATTCGACGCTGTACTCGGTGCCATCCGGCCCCACCATCTGCACGAACCCCCGCACCGTGGTCGGGCCCACCGGCTGGAAGAGCATCGGGATGTCCGAGGTGGCACCCGCGGGAATGCGAACCCCGCCCCGCGGCGCGCTCACCGTCGGGTTGCTGGTCTCGTCGTTGCGCTGCGGCCCCTGGCGGATCTCGGCGCTCCACACCTCCGCGGTCACCGCGAAGCCGCAGGTGTTGACCACCGGCAGCACCCCCACCTCGAAGCTGCTCACCGGGTCGTACTCCCCCTCCATGGTGTACCGGATGTCCACCTTGTCAGGGAGCTCGATGCACACCTCGTCGATGTAGCCGGGGTCGAACCTGTTCACGGGCGGGCAGCCGGTCAGCGCGGCCAGGGACACGGACAGCAGGGGGATGCGGAGGGTCATCATGGGCGCTCTGTGTCAGGGGCCGGGTGTTTCCTTCGAACGAGGAGCAGGAATCCGAGGGCGAGCCCCCAGCCCGCAGCGCCACCTGGACCGGGGCCGGTCGAGCAGCGGGTCGGCGCGGCGAGCGGATCCTCGTCAAGCCAGTATTCAACGAGGTTCTCGAGGCCATCGCCGTCCGGATCCAGATCCGCGTCCCGCCGGGTCGGGTCGAGCCCCCAGTCGCGCTCCCACGCGTCATCCATGCCGTCTCGGTCGGCATCGTCGGGCAGGACCGTGTCCCAGATCACCCGGTCGCCGCTGACCAGGGCGAGCCCCATGCGCCGGGCGAAGTACGGCTCGTCCTCGTAGTACAGCCTGACCCGGCCGGGATCGTTGGGGCACGGGGGATCGCCCTCGGCCCAGAGGTCCCAGGTATGGCCGCCGGGCAGTCCGCCGAAGAGGTAGCTGCCATCGGAGAGCACCCGGGTCTCCCGCCGCACGTCGGTGCCCCGCTCGCGCACCGTGACCAGCGCGTCGATGGCAGGCTCGCCGTCCGCGCCCAGCACGACGCCCTCGAAGGTGACGGCCGGCTGCACCGCCGCCTCGACGGTGGTCACGCCGCCCTCGGTCGTGGTCCAGGCGGTTGGCACCTCCTCGCCGCCGATGAGCTCGGCGGTGATCCCCTGCTCGTCTCCGCGCACCCGCAGGTTCCAGGTGCCCGGCGGCAGGGTGTCGATCTCGAAGGTGCCGTCGGCCCGCGTGGTGTTGCCGATCCCCAGCGCGCCGGACTCGTGCACCAGCAGCACGCTGATCCCCCCGAGCTCGTCCACGCCGGTCAGGCGCCCCTGCACCACCGCCTCGATGGGGGCCACGAGGTCGAAATCCGTGACGTGAGTACCCTCATCCGGGACGTTCTGGCGGGGTCCCGGCAGCACATTGTCCGGCCAGTACGCACGCGCGTGCCCGTCCCCGTCGACCCAGGCGATGAGGTCCCCCGGCGGCAGTCCGGACAGGGCGTAGCGTCCCTCGGCGTCCGCGCGCACCGCGACCAGCTGGCCCTCGGAGTAGCCCGTGACCACGGCGTTCGACAGCGGACCGCCCGGCCCGCTGACCTGCCCGGAGACCGAGATCCCAGGGAGAAGCGTGAACTCCCCCAGGTCGACCTGCTCGCCGGCCTCCCCCTCCGCGGTCATGCCGGACAGGGACGCGTACGCGCCGCCGAGCCACTGCACCGGCAGATCGTCGGCCTCGACCCGCAGGGCCCAGGCGTAGTCGGCGGGCAGGCCCACCACGGTGAAGCTGCCGTCGGACCGGGTGATCGCCCGCCGCGGCTGGATCCCCGCGCTGCCCAGCGCCGGGCGCGCCTCGATCTCCGCACCGACCAGGGGCTCCCCGTCGGGATCGCGCACCACGCCGGTGACGGACAGGCCGGGCAGCAGGGCCATGGCGGCGGCGTCCTCGGCATCGGACTCGGCCACATCGAACACGGTGGCGTCGCAGTAGGTCTCGACCGCGCCCGGCAGCCAGTCCTCGACCAGGTCCACCTCGTTGCCCGGCACCACCCGCACCCGGATGCGGCCGGCGGGCACCTCCATGGTGTAGCGACCGTCCGGCCCCGTCGGCCCATCGACCCCGACCTGGCGCAGGGACAGGTCGTACCCGGCGACGTACACCCCCGCGGCCGGATCGCCGGATTCGTCCGTGATGACGCCCGAGATCGTCGCCCCGAGGGCCGAGCCGAGCAGGATCCACAGCGCGATCACGACGCCTCCTCGGCCGGCTGACGGCGACGGCGGCGAGACTTGCGGGCCCGGGCGCGCAGATCGGCGAGGGCCTGCCCCAGGGCCTCCAGGTGGTGCCGGTCGTCGGCGACCTGGGCCACGTCCTCGGCAAACCAGCGCACCAGCACCTCCACGAGATCCGCGGCCCCGCGAGCGGCCTCGGCGGTGGGCTCGCCGTCCCCTCCGGTCAGGGCCAGGGCGCGGTGCTCCCGCACGGTGACCGCGCGGGCGTCGGTGGCGTCGAACAGGCGCACCTCGGGCAGCTCCACGCCGGCCCAGCGCAGACGCTCGACCAGCGCGGGGCCGGTGGCGCGGTGCTCGCGGGCGAACACGGGCCCCTCCGCGGTCACGGCGATGAGCGGCGAGCGAGCCGGTCCGTCGAGGTGCACCACGAAGACCGGATCGACCAGGGTGTCGCGGTGCAGGTCGAGGAACGCGCGCACGCCCTGGCCGTCGTCCTGGCCCGCGCCGGTGAAGGCGATCCAGGTCTCGACGCCCTCGACGGGATCGATGGAGAAGCGGCGCATCAGCTCGAGGAGCACGGCCGGGCCGCCGGCGTCGTCGCGGCCCTCGGGCTGGGGGCGGCGGGCGGCGATGCGCAGGAGGATGGTGCCGGCGAGCATGCCGACGAGGCCGATGAACACCTCGGTGGTCGCGGGGCCGAAGGGGTCTCCCAGGGCGCGCACGAACAGGCCCCCGGTGACGAGCACGGCCGCCCAGAACATCAGCTGGAACGTGCGTTCTGCGAGGCGGAGCCCCGAGCGGCGGGGGCGATGGCTGCGGGGCACGTCGAGGTTGGTGGTGAGCACGATCGAGCCGGTGGGCTCGGGGCGCTGGTTGCGGGCGACCAGGTTGTAGCTGGGCGCCTTGAGCAGCAGCCGACGCAGCAGGGAGTACGTGCCGGTCGCCTCGCCGAGCAGGCTGGCGGTGACCAGCGCTGCAGGCGGCACGCACCAGCCGGGAAACCACACGCCCAGGATGCCGATCACGACCAGGAGCCCCGCGTGACCCAGCGCCACGCGCTCCAGTCCGGTGTACGCGACGAAGCCCTCCACGCGCACCAGCCAGCCGTCCGTGGGGACCCGCTGACGGATCGCATGCAGCGCCGCGCGCTCGCCTTCCGTGCCGGAAAAGCGACCTCCGATGCCCTGCAGAGCCGCCATGTCCTCGGCGATGCGCTCCACGTCACCTCCTGCTCCGACGTTAGCGCGCACTGGTCGCGCTTGCTCGCTTGTCAGCCTCGCCGTACAGTGCCCCGGTCGGAGGCCAAGCATGCGGTTCATGGGTCGCGAGTACACGGGCAAGGGCATTGCCATTGCCGTAGTGGACTCGGGGATCGACAAGGACGACCCCCGCCTCGCCGGGGCGGAGGTCGAGGGGTGGAGCATCACCCTGGGTGCGACGGGACACGCGATGCTCTCCTCGGACTGTCACGACGAAAACGGCCACGGCACGGAGATCGCGGCGGCCATCCACGCGATCGCCCCGGACGCCAAGCTGCTCGCGGTCAAGATCATGGGCGCGCGCCTGCGCACCAGCGCGGAGCTCATGGCGGCGGGCATCGAGACCTCGTCGAAGAACAAGGCACGGGTCATCAACCTGTCCCTTGGAACACCCAACATGGGCAAGGCGCTCCTGCTGCGCGACTGCTGCGCCAACGCGGTCGAGGCCGGCAACGTGGTCCTCGCCGCGGCCCACCCCAAGGGGGAGCGCGCCTACCCGGCAGATCTGCCCGAGACCATCGGCATCGCCGCGCACCCGGACTGCCCGCTCGACAAGTTCTTCTTCTTCGACCCGCGCCGCTTCCCCCGCAAGGAGTGGGGCGTCTTGTCGGACAAGTTCCTGGCCCACGGCTACGCGATGGCGCCCGACGGCACCCAGGGCAAGTACCGGGGCAGCGGCATGGCGACCGCGTACATGTCCGGCGTGACCGCCTGCATCGCGGAGGCCCTGGCCGGGCGCGGCGCCATGGACGTCATCAAGGCGCTCAAGCGCCAGGCCCTCGTGCCGGTCCCGGAGATCGGCTACTCCTGATGGTCGGTCAGCCGGCCACCTCCCCGCAACGACCTCGACCGCGGCCCGCCCTCGGACGGGGATGTCCCTCGAGGCCACGGTGCTGATCCTGCTCGCCGGCCTCGCTTTTGCCACCGAGCCCGACATGCTCGGCTTCGGCGGCAAGTCCATGGGGGCTGGTGGCGGCGGCGTGGCCATGGTGGAGGACGGCACCGCGGCCTGGCTCAACCCGGGCGGCCTGTCCCGGATCCGCCGGCCGACCATGGCCATCGGCGGACTCGTGGGCTTCGACCGGTTCAAGGACGTGCCGGACCTGTGGTGGGACACCAACCGCGACGGCACCGTGGACGAGCGCGACGAGCCCCTGGACTGGTCGACCGACGTCGAGAACATCTCGGGCTTCCAGCTGCACGTCGGCCGCAACGTGGGCGGAAAGTTCGGCTTTGGCCTGATGGCCTGGCTGCCGTCGAAGCGGCTCTACCGCCTGTCCACCATCGAGCCCGACCTGCCCACCTACGTCATGTACGAGAACCGCCCCCAGCGCTACGTGCTGTCGGCGGGCGTCGGCGGCGAGCTGGTCCGCGGCGTCAACGTGGGCTTCTCGGTCGACTCCCAGTCCCGGGCGGTCTTCAACCTCTACGGCACGCTCGATGCCACGGTCGCCGCGCCCGAGGACGACACCGCCAGCACCAGCGCCCTCATCACCGACGTCAACGTCGACGTGCACGATCTCGTGCTGGACCTGCGCTACTCGATGCTCCCGGTCGTCGGCGTGCAGCTCGAGGCCGGACGCTGGGTCGACGAGCTCGACGGGCTGGTCCTCGGCGCGTCCTACCGGCCAGGCCAGGCGGTCATCGTCAAGGCCGACCTCGACATCCAGGCCAACGTCAGCGTCACCGACGTGGGCGATCTCGACCCCTTCGTGGTCGGCAGCATCGTGCAGGGCAAGGCCGACCTGTACGACCACTACATCCCCCCGCGCCTCGCCCTGGGCCTGGCCTACCGCACGGACGACGTGTTCAGCGCCTACGTCGACGCCACCTGGCAGGACTGGCGCAAGGCCCGCTTCCAGGTCACCCAGCTCTCCAGCATCGACGTGACCGCCCCTCTCGCCGACATCGACGAGTCCATCACCGACGGCAACGGCTACGAGGCCCAGCTCGCGTCCACCTGGACCCTCCGCACCGGGCTGGACCTCAAGCTGCCCGAGGTCCCGCTCGACAACGACTGGGAGTACGTGAGGGTCAGCGTGCGCGGCGGCTTCGCCTATGTGCCGACCCCCCTGCGCGCCCAGTCCGAGAACGCCGCCTTCCTCGACTCGGACCGCATCCAGGTCACGCTGGGCGCCGGCGTCGAGTTCCACGACCCGTTCGAGCTGGTCGACGCCCCGGTCTGGTTCGATCTGTACGGTCAGGTCCACACCCTGGGCAGCACCACCCTGCCCCGCCAGTCCGACGTGCCGCGGGCGGGCTTCCCGGTGTCGGGCTCGGGGATCCCCATCGGCGGATCGCTGATCGTCGTCGGCGGAGAGTGGGGCTTCGAATACTGATGTCCGAGGTCGACGCACCTCGGACACGACCGGCCGTCGGGCGCCTCGCGCCGACCCCCTCGGGGCTGCTGCACCTGGGCAACGTGCTCGCGTTCGGGGCGGCCTGGCTGTCGGCGCGGTCCCAGGGCGGGCGGCTGCTGCTGCGGGTGGAGGACGTGGATCGCGGGCGTGCCAGGCGCCACATCGAGGATGCCCAGAAGCGGGACCTCGAGTGGCTGGGCCTGACCTGGGACCACGAGCCCCGCCGCCAGTCCGAGCGCGACTACGCCCCCTGGGTCGAGCGCCTCGGGCAGCAAGTCTACTGGTGCCG
>MDTC01255873.1_pt1 | contig 17649 bp, 14 predicted proteins | sample 811181 | NCBI WGS metagenome assembly MDTC01 (sample SAMN05326644, study PRJNA326480) | marine metagenome | isolation source: seawater | place: Pacific Ocean: North | collected 2011 | reverse complement strand
CGTTGTACTCCAAGCCTATTCAGAGGAAGCTTACCCCGATGAATCTGGAAGAGAAACGCGACTACGAGACACGATTATCCTCTCTGTGACCGTTAAAGAATTCCATGACATGCAAATTTCAATGGATCCAAATGTTGACAATGCCGTCAAAACATCAGCTCCTGGCAAGGTGGTTCGTTTCACCTTCAATGTGACCAACAATGGAAACGTCCCCGACGTCCCAACACTCAACAACCACACCGCTCAAACCGACGGGAATGAATTGCTTTGGAATGTCCTTCCAGGCATGAACACGCTCAGTGAGTGGAGTGTCGAATGGTACATGCTTAAGCAAATCAGCGCTGATGTTGTTGTTGAAGAAGCATGTATTGAAGAAGTTTCAACCGCTTCTTCCTTCCCTGAAGACCAATGTGTATACCTCAGTGACATCGGCGAATACCGCCTCCCTGAGATGGCACCGTACGAAGTCGCCTCCGTTGTTGCAGCCGTATCCATTGGTACGAACGCAAAGCTTGACACACGTAACCTTGGATTAAAGGTCGTCTCAATGTTCGGAAATATGGAGAATAACGGAGATCATGACGATTCACCTGAATGGGGAGGAGACGACTTTGATACAAACGAATTCATTGTAACGCTCCGTCTACGTGCTCCGAATTTGGAAATCAAGGAAATTATCACGCCACCGTCCTACAGCAGCGAGGTTGACTCCACCATTCCGATTGGTATCATTCTACAGAACACAGGTAACGTTCACGCCACAAACATCGAGATTGTGTTGTGTGAATACGACAAAGTGAATGACCCTGAAATCATCAAAGAAATCCGGAAGAACAACGGCTGTGAGGAAGAGCGTGTTGTAATGCGACAGGTTGTTGGAGCACTCTTAGCGCCCGATGATACCGAGGATGCCAAAGAGATCGAACTTTATCTCCTCTACCCAGTCAGTGCAGGTAGCAAAGGTGTCTACGTCGTTATTGACCCAAGCAATGAGATCGTTGAGTCTGACGAACGCGATAACGTCAAGGCCATTGGAGAAGCCCTTGAATCAGACAGCCCGCTTCTCGATGTTGCCAGCGAAGTAGTCGCAAAGACTGCCTTGCCGTTCGCAGTCATCGTCCTTACCGTGGCCCTACTCGGCGTTGTTTATCTCGTCGGCAAAGGCCGTCGTGATGACGTTAACAAGCGCCTCGCTGAACAATCTTCACTTGTGTCGGTTCTTGCCGAAGAAGACCTTTGATGAAACCAAAGATATTGGGTCTTAATTTGACCCAGGTCCGAGGTACCAGCGAAGCTCAGTGTTGAGCGGTGCAGCGATGATATGCCCTGACCGGCGAGCGATTTGACGCTCAAGTTGAGAACGAATGGTTTCGATCATCTCACCCACATTTGCTTCCCCAACCAGTTCTTTCTGGATGAGAGCGGTAATGTCAAGTCGTTCTCCGCCCGATTCAACGATGGATTGGACAATGGTGCGCTCTTCGTATTGCTCAAAGTCTGCTTCAACACCAGCAGATACCCGTTGGCGGATGTGCTGGTGAAGGGAAACAACGGCGTCTCGTTGAGCATCCAGATCGTCCATCACTTGGGCAAGTGTACGCAAGTGCGCTAATCCTTCTGCGACTGCAATTTTCTTACGGCCACTCAACGATTCAGCAATAGACTGGGATGCCTGTGGTAATTTTGGAGATAAGCGCATAGGGCCACCTTTTGGCAACCTTCGCGTTTCGCATCGAAAGAGGTCTGGGCCGAGATCAATATGCAGAGAAAACGCCCTATCAACACTGTATATGGTTCGGGGCGGCCCTCCTTTGTTGGATGGGACCTTTTGCTTGGAAACCAAACCGCCGCTTTCCAATTCACCGAGATGTTTGACCACAGCAGGTTGGCTGACTCCGATCAATTCTGCCAACTGCATTGCATAGTGGGGCTCTCGTACCAAGCGCTCAACAATGAGGCGACGTGTCTTGTTTTGCAGGAGATAAAGGGCTGTGTCCAGTTCTGTCATCTTCTCAACCTATGGTTGACTAGTGCCCACTCCTCTTTGAACTCACCGATTTGGTTATTGTTCATCCCAGTCTTTCCAATCATTGTCGTTTCCAACCGATGATGAGGTTTCTTTTCTCATACGAAGGGAAGGTTGTTCCTTGACTTTGGTTACGCCGACTTCAATTGGTTGGACTCCCTCATCCCATGACAGAATTGCTGCGGCGTTTGCGGCTTCTTCCTCAGCACGTTTCGGTTGTTCACCCTGGTATCGGTCAGTTTTGGCATGGTCTTGGGCCGCTTCAACATCACCCTTCATGAGAGCAAATACCTGTTCGGTTGTCAGCAGGTTTCCTGCTGCTACATCGGACTTCCCGTCAACAAAATCTTCGCTTTGGGGACTTTTAGCAGTGGTATCGGCAAAAGGCGGAGCAACATTCTCATTGATTGGTGGCGGTGCTCTTTGTTCATCTTGTTGGAACTGCATCGTTTGGCCCGGTGTGAAATCAGTGACCTGTGAAAGCGTTCCATCTGCGTTGATCATCATCACACGCGCCCCTCGTTTTGGTTTGGAAGCGAGGTAAACGATGAGGGCGATTGGGGTGATGAGGACACCAAAGCAACACAACCCTCCCCCGGCAATCAACCATGTTGAGGAGAAGAATTCATCCTGATATGAATCGATTGAAACAAACCAACCAGAGGTCTCGCTGCAATCTTCTTCACATTGAATATCCAACACGTATTTTTCGGTTGCATTAAGTTCCCAAGATGCGACTTCTCTGAACCCGGTATTGTCTCCTGACATGGCTTGAAAATCAAGTTTACAATTTGATTCTTCCAAGGCGTCGCCAACGGCTGCTGAGCCAGCAACCCTTCTCAGTTCAACGTCCATGGGCGAGTCGCCTTCAATTTGGTAAAATCTGTAGCATGTATCGTTGACAACACCCGTTGCAAATGTGCCTCCCCCAACATACTCGCCATGATGGTTCTCCCGAGGGTCAAAGGCCTCAGAGAGAAGGTCTCCTTGACTCATCACCATGACCGTCCCGAGGAGAATCAATACGCCACCAAACCCTATCAGCCGCATGGGCCAAGGTGAACGCTTGTCCTCAGATGGGGCTTGCATGTTGGGTTCCATACCCTCTTCCCCCATAAGGCTCGCTCATGGGCCTCAGGCCAAACCAAGGTCTGCCAATTTCTCAGGAAGGTAGGTGTCGGTAACGAAATCAAGCCCGTATTTGGCCAACGATTGTTGTTCAGCTTTCTTCCCAAGTTCAAGCATCATGTTGATTTGTTCCTGCCACCAAGGGTCAGCAAATCGTGGGTCGGATAACTCGGCCTTCAGGGCTTCAATATCTCGTGGCGATAGGTCGTCGCTTGGAAGGTCATAGGCCATAATGTCGTCAGCTGTGATTCCAAGGTAAGTTGCACTGGGTGTTGCTAAATATTCAGAGATGTGTGCTGTTTTAATCGCCCCGTATGCAATTGATGCGAAGATACGGAATGACCACGGGTCGCCGTCAAGGAATACAACAACTGGTAAATCCCACTCTTCACTCATGCGCTTGAGGATTCGGCGAGTAGAGCGAGCAGGTTGTCCTTTGAGATGAAGCAGACCGCAATTGTAAGCTTCATCAAAACCGTTTTCTATCAACCGGTCAAACATTCCACCGGTCTCAATGGCCATGATGAAATTAATATCGTGTTCCAACAACTCAATTTTCTCTTCTTCAACATTGTATGGCACACCATAACCCGAATCACCAACATCATCTCTTGCATTGATTCGCATCCATTCACCACGGCGGTTTCGTTCGCGCAGGGTGAGGTTTCCAATCATTCGCGCTCCATCTTCTTCAGGTCGCAGTTTGAAATCTTCACGAAGGCACTTTGTGACGACCTCAAGGTCTTCGGCAAGATTGTTTGACTCATTTTGAGAGCCAAACTTACCCAGCCCCCATGCCTCTGAAATGTAGTACATCTCTCTCAAGGTGGAAGACTTTCCAGCATCGATCATCTCTTCAATGAATTCTACGACATGGAGGGCACGAAGCAACTGCTTTGCTGAACCAAGGCTGGTAGCGTCTCGAATAGAGCGCTTTTTTCCATATTTGTATACGCCCAATTTCTCATCAAAACCAATATTGGTTTTTGTTCGCACAGGCAATGTCATTGTCGGTGCTTCTCCTTTGACGATTTTATCATACATTTCAGCGACTACTTCATGCAGTGCAATTTTGGTCTCATCGTTACTGTGTGTTCTCGACATTATTCACCACCCCCAAACAACGTTTGTTGACCGTTTGGCGGAGGAACCTCGGGCGCTGGAAGTGGTTTGCTTTCCTCGATCGGGATTTCATCCGCGGCCTCCTCCTCTTCATCACCGTTTGCCGCAGCTTCTTGACGGCGAATTTCTTCAAGCAACTTTTCATCCATTTTTGTTGCTCCAATCACATCTTGACTTCCTCTGAAGAATACATCCGTATCGGTCCAGTCACCCTTTTCCAATCCCGCCAATGAAAATTTGATAACATAGGTTTGGCCTGGATCAAGCGTTTCAAGCTTCCAAGCCCAGACACCAGTGGCTTCCTTGCGGCCACCAGTATTGTTGTTCTCCATTGTAGCTCCTTCTCGTTCAGGCCACGATGCCAAGAGTGTGTAAGAGCGGGCGCGTGAAGTATAATTAAACAGTGTAATTGAGATATCGGTTTGTTTGGTTTCTTTGTTCCAAAGGGTTTCAGATTCCGCAATAACAGCGCTCATAATCTTGGTAATCGAACCCGAGAGTTCAGGGATAGGCCGACCAAGGATTTCCGCCGACTTTTGAGCTATCGCTGGAATAATGTCGTTGACGAGTTCAAACTTTTCTTGTGTTTTTGCCATCTTTTTCTTCTTCTCCAGATGCTTTCGCAATCCGCGACCCATTTCCAGCAAGGCTTTCCGAGTTTCATCCATAACTTCGCTGTTATCTGCAAGCGCTTCTTTTGCTTCAGAGGTAAATTGAACGTTGGTACTGGCCAAATGAACCAGAATGGCAGCAGGCCCTTTTGGAACGCCTCTTCCACCGGCTTGGTCCAATCCGTATTGGCGCCAGTCAACAGATTCGATGGCCTTGGTGAGCAGGCATCCGCCTTGTTGGTACATGAGTGGGACACGGTTTGCAAATCGCAGCACCTCTACAGGTTTGTCAGCAAGCATTCCTTCACCAAAAATCAAACCGACTTCAACCTGGTATGGGTTGCCTTGCGTAACTGTGGGGGCGCGGGTCATCGTGGTTACGAAACGAGAATCAATGGTTTTTGAAAGTCCCTTTTTGATAAGAAGTTCCTCAATTGGAGACAGACAATTCGTTGGAGGGTTAAGCAATTTAACGGGCTTGTTGTTCAACATCCGCTCGCCTTGAAATGCTTCTAAGAGTGCTCTGTATTGTTCGGGCTTGAGCGATTTCGGTTTTGCTTTCTCGCTTATTTCAGCGACTTGAAGCAATTCCTTCGCGGCGCGAGTTGACATTCCAGAGAAATTATTTCTCAAAAACACCGTCATACGAGAATCGGTAGATTCACTGCACATTCGTTGGAGTGTTCCGAGGTGAATTCCATGAGGGTGAGGTTTGATGCTTTCCACCTTGGTTGGCAACCGTTCCGTTACCCGGGCCCAGTGATGGACTTGCCCCTCAGGGTCAGTGAAGGTGATATCGGCGTGTGGATTGACGATGCTTGTCATTCGGAGATATTGGTAAACGCTCTGCCTCCCCTTCTGATATTTCGCTTTCATCCGAGTTGTAATTTCAAGCCCATGTTCCTTGAACGACCCGTCCTCCAGTTCCCAAATCTCACGCGTTTCATTTGACTTGGTTGCTTTGTTTTTACGCGTATCAAGGCCGATATCAACAATTGCTGCAGATGCTTCAGTTGCGATTTTTGAGCGAACGTGAGTCTTCCGACCGGTCGTCAATTGACTGTACATTACTACGCCAGTAATTCCAATCCCCTGTTGTCCTCTTGATTGGCGGATGGCATGGAATCGGGAACCAAAGAGCAATTGTCCGAAGACCTTCTCAATGCTTCGCTGAGGGATACCAGGGCCGTTATCCTCTGATTTGAGTTCGACGATGTTCTTTTTGTCATCAATCTTGGTGATTTGTATACGAACCTCAGGAAGAATACGAGCCTCTTCACATGCATCCAATGAGTTGTCAACCGCTTCTTTTACTGCGGTGATCAATGAACGAGTGAGGGAGTCAAACCCGAGGAAATGTTTGTTCTTTTCAAAAAATTCTGAAATTGCAACCTGCTTCTGGTTTTTTGCCATTCGTTCTGCAGTTCCTGCCATGCGCATCACCCCATCGGTCCTCCTTCGTCTTGATGACGTCGGGCCGACAGATGACATACCCGCTTCTTTGAGGGTACATATACAAAGCAGTAAGATTGTGATGAAGGCAACCGTTTTTTGAGCCAAAGATTTGCACGGAACTCATACGAAGAGTCCAGGGTGCCAAGATGAGATGATGCCGGTGAATGCAGATGCTGCGACGGTTAGTGGGCTTGCAAGATACAATTTACCCGGCCCGGAGCGCCCTTGGAAATTACGATTGATGGCTGAAACGGTGACTTGGTCTGGAGTGATTGAAACCCCAGGGCCAGCCCCTATGCAGGCGCCGCATCCAGGGTCGATGAGTTTGACTCCGACTTCAAGGAAGAGTTCATGCCACCCCCTGTCCTCAGCAAGTTGCTTTACTTGACCTGAACCGTATTGGATGTAAAATTCAACGCCGTCTTTTACCTGAAGGCCGGCAAGTTTGGCTGCAGCACAGACTTCGGCGTAGTAGGCAATATCATCTTCTTTGCCGGCGGTACAAGACCCCCCATAGGCGATATCGATGTCAACCGAACCGATCTCACTGATGGTTGCTCCATTTGTTGGGTCGCTTGGTACCCCTTCGTCAGGGTTGCCTGGATGGGCTACCATCGGGACGATACTCGACAGGTCAATGACGTGAACGCCCCCATCATAATGTGCGCCAGAGTCCGGATGAACTGAACGAGCCCTTTGCCCGTCGATGGTAAGGTGTGGTTGTGCGGAAACCATCCACTCATAGAGGGCATCATCAGCCTCACATATCCCTGTTCTACCCGAACATTCGGTGGCCATGTTGCACAAAGTGGCCCGTTCATCAATGGAGAGTGAAGCAAGACCCGGTCCGCCGAATTCCATGCTTCTGTTTAGGGTCAATTCTTTACGAGCATGGTTAGCAAGAATGGCGAGAATGACATCTTTTGCCGTGCACCCCTGGTGGAGTTTCCCAACCAATTCAAAACGGATGGATTCTGGAACCTTGACGAATGTAAATCCAGCACTCACCAAGTTTGCATATTCTGTAGCCCCCACTCCCCACGTAAGGGCATTTGATGCACCGCCCATGCAGGTGTGAGAGTCAGTGGCTTGAATGAAATCCCCCACCTCAATAAATTCTTCACGAGCGACTTGATGGCAAATCCCAGGCGACACACCATCCGTTGCGGAATAATCGCGAACACCCGCGTGCTTCTGGAATGCAACTTGAAGGTCCCGCAAGGTCTGCACTTTGTGCATGAATGGGACGAATTTGGGGTTGTGGTGAGCGTAGAGCAAGTGGTCTTCAAAGACTGCAAATTTACTCGGGTTTGGCAGAGTGTACTGGGCCCCATACTCTTCTTGAAGGAAGGTGTGGACTTGGGCTGTTGTGAATTCATGAGAATACCCACCCTGAACTTGTGCGATGACGGGGTCTCCTGGTTTGACGCATTGACCCTCGGTTTGTCCAACCAAATTGCGACTGATAATATGTTCAGCCATGGTCATCGGTTTGGCAGGGGTGTTCAGAGGGGGCAGGTGCAATTCATCGGCCTTGAGTGCCTTTGCGAAGGGAAACAAACCCCCTCGCTCCAAGATGAGCTGAGTCACTGGATCGTAGGTTCCTGTGAATTCCTCCAGAGCGATTTCTTCCCCATTTTGCAATCGTTCCAAGATGGCATGTCCAGCCATGAGTTGCCCTAGATTGATGTTGTTGCGTTCATGGATCGGAGCGAACGAAGCCGCAATCACAATGTTAATCCCCGCCCATCGTTCGCATTGTGCTGCCGTTTCTCGGCTTGAACCGGTTCCTTTACGCTGACCAGAGACAATGACTTCAAAACCACCGTCCTTTAACGCATTTTCTCGAAAGACACGAATTCCATTGTGTATGAGTCCAGCATAAGCATTCTTTGCAATTTCTGCTGGGTCATGGTCAAAGCAAACCCAAGCGGGTGTCATCACGTCAGTATTGATGTCATCCAGTAAATCCTCGACCCTCAAGTCCTCCATTCTGAGGTTGACTCCGTCGTAGAGTTGTTGTTTGATGAGGGTCAAATCCTTGGTCAAGAACAAGACGCGCTTTCCCGGCGTTAAAGCGACTTTTGCAGGTGGCCAGTTCTGTCGCATCGCTCCCCCTCATTTTGCTTCAAGGGCTGAGTGTTCATAATCGGTTCGGGACAGAAATTTTGTTGGAGACCCCCGTCTCAATCTGTTTGGGTGCGTTTCATTGTCCAGTTAAACAATGGCGGGACCAAGGCGATGAGGAACATGACATAGTATCCATGAGGGAGTTGGGGGGCCTCATCGTAAGCCCTCAGCTGTTGGTACGGTGTGCTGGATTTTAGATGGTGGGCGGGATGGAGCGGCAATTCAAGAAGTGTCCATCGAGAAAGCCGATGGCGACTCTCCCAAGCATGGTGCGCACCGCCGCGCTCCCCTTCTTCTCGCCGCAGACCATGGTGCTGAAGATAGTTCACGTATTCAAGTAAGAATACTGCGAGGAACGCTTGTCCTAAGAAGGCAATCAACCCATCAACAGTAGCCACTCCCAAAATCAGAAGAAATGCTGCTTCAATCAGTAAGGCCCGACGTGTATCATCTGGCCGTGCACGATAAGCCCCCCGGACCTGCTGAGGGATTGTCATCAGGAAATGCCGATAGAGGCTTCTTCCCCAAGGCGAAGAAGTAGGATCGACATCTCTTGCCCAATGTTTGTGATGCGTGTAATTGTGTTCGGTTGTAAAGTGAAGATATAACACTGAAAAAAGACTCATTCGAGCAAGCCACCAACTTGCTGACCTTGGTTTTCGATGTCCAAGTTCGTGAGCAGAAACGATTCCAGAGGCTCCACTGCTGAGCCCTACAGAAAGAATGGCAAGGGTTGTGAAGAAGGTAAGGCCATCTTGATGAACCCGCCAAAGCAATACAACAACGACAAGGGGCACCAATATTCCATGAAGATGAAGAATGATGTTGTACGCCCTACCGTCTTGAAGCGGCGAGGTAACGTCACTTTTTCCCAAGAGCGTTTCCAGAATCGGATAGATTCCAATCAACAGCAACAGGGTAATTCCCATCCACCAGCCCCCTAACAAGAGGCCTCCAAGCGATGCCAGAGGCGTTAGGAGGCCAAGCAAATGCGGAATCCATGGCGTTCGCATCAAGTGATGCTTCAACTATTTGTTCTAAAGGGCTTGCTTACTTCTTTGAAAAGAGGCTTCGAACCCAAGAGAATGGGGAAGAACGAAAGATCCCATTACGAGTAATTTGGCCGTCCATTACCTGGTCAACATAACTCTCAAGATATGCATCCATTCAGTACGCCCCCTTCCTTGAGTGATAGACTCCACGACTGTCAACGCCGCTTCGGTAAAATGCGATTGCTGCCGCAAAGCGACCAATAAAGGAACTGAATATTCCACTCCTGTATTTTTGACTCTTCATTGTTGTTTCAATATACGTTTCAAGCTCTCTATCCATGTGTCTCATCCTCTGAGTTTTCCTCATAGATTACTTGGGCTCCGCCCTATTTGAAGAGTAGGTAAATTCGCCAACACAAAGATGTTAAAAATAAAGCAGGTGTTTTTGATTACACCGTTTCGCGGATGCGCATCATTTCAGTTGAAATCTTCAAATTGAGGAGGATTTCACCGAAATCTCTGGAATAGGCACACAGCCTCCGAATTGATTCCGAAAAACTGAGGCTTTGGGCCATCCACTTCTTTGAACGCTCTGATGACAAGAGTTCGTGTTCATATTGCAATAGTGTTCGCTGTAATTCTTTCAGATGGTGGCGGGCTTCTTCAATTCGGACGGAATCACGAGTTCTGATGTTGATCATCAACTCTTTGAGGTAGTTTTGCCATTTGGGTATGCATTCAACAAGACTTGTCTTTGACATTTCTTTGATCATCATGGGGTATTCCGTCATGTGTTGAGTTATGGTGAAAGCATGGTCCATCATTCGCTCCAAACACCTTGCTAAATTTGCATATTCAAGCGCTTGGCTACGGGTTAAATTCAGTTTTGTAGCCACCAAATGTGAGTCAAGCAAGATCCGCACTTGTCGTTCGATGAGATAAAGAAGGGCATCGACCTCGCTTTCACGTTCTTCAGCATCAGAAATGAACTCCTCATCTTCTCCATCGAAAACGGTAATGATGTCTCTCATCAACGAGGTAACTTGAAGGTACATCCGATTCAAACTTGCATGAAGTGGCATATCACCTGCGTTGAGCAAACATCGCAACTCAACCTTCGCCTCCCCTTCTTCCATGATTTCAAAGCCGCGTGTAGAGCGAAGGAATCTACGAACTGAATGCTTCAGTGCTTGCTTGCTTTTCGGGTCAAACGACACTTGAATAAAGTCAGCCCCGGAAATGTAGGCTCCCATGAGGTGGTCGTGAAGGCTGTTTTCAGGAAGCAGCTCAAAATTGAAATAGATTTGTTGCTCGATATTTACTGCGTGGTCCAAAGGAGTAATCCGCAACGCTCCGCTTGGCCTCCAATCAACTCGCAGAGAGTCCCGGGGCTCAAGTTGATTGTTGAGGACCCAGGGTTTTGGGAGGCTTAACGTGAACGTACTGCCGCCAGTAGCCTGTAATTTCCGCACTTCATGGTCGCCAGGTCCGAGAGGCATGCACTCCTCTCGCTATATACCTATATAGATTATACATCATCTCGTATAAGTACCCATATTCTATGGATGCAAACATGGACCCCCTCATCCTCATTTTAATTGGGTTGTCAATCGTTGTATGTGCCTATATGGCATGGAACATTGGAGCAAATGATGTCGCAAACGCTATGGGGACCTCTGTTGGTTCACGAGCGCTAACACTCAAACAAGCGGTGGTCATTGCAGCAATTTTTGAATTCGCTGGAGCATTTTTTGCTGGCGATGCAGTCACTGACACGGTCCGAAAGGGTATTCTTGTCGTGCCGTTCAATGATGAGGGAGTTGTTGCCGACGCCCTCTTGTCCCAAGATATCGCTCTTGGATTCATTGCAGCAATGATGGCGGCCGCTACATGGTTGACCATCGCGACACGCATGGGCCTCCCTGTGTCTACGACCCATTCGATTATCGGTGGAATCATCGGTGTTGGATTGGTCCTTGAAGTCAAGTGGGAAATGGAACTCATCAACTGGGAGAAAGTTGGTCAAGTTGTCATGTCATGGGTTGCAAGCCCGTTGATGGGCGCCCTCATCGCCTTCTTTTCATACATGATTATCAAGAAAACAGTATTGGATAACGACGACCCAGTATCTCGGTCAAAGTGGCTAGCTCCTATTCTTGCCTTCCCCACATTTTTTGTTCTGGGCCTCGCTCTACAGTTCAAAGCGCTCAAGGGTTTTATTTCTCGAGCACATTCAAACGGCTGGATTGACAAATCAAACTGGTTACCTGCAAAGGAAAATGGTGTCTTCAATCCCTACGCGGAAAATGCATGGCTTCCACTCAACGCTTTGTTTCTTGCAGCGTGTATTGGTGCACTTGCAAGCCTTGTGCTTTACATTGTCCTCCGCCGCGTTAACATCGAAGAAGAAGTTCGTGGCTTCAAGGGCGTAGAGCGCATCTTTGTTTGGTTGCAAATCATTACTGCCGCATACGTCGCTTTCGCACACGGAGCAAACGACCGTTCCAATGCTATCGGGCCAATGGCTGCCGTTTGGGACGTGTTCTCAAACCCCGACCTTCAGTTGGCTGAGCAAGCCCCAATCCCGCTTTGGCTCGTTCTCCTCGGCTCTGTTGGTATCGCCATCGGTGTCATGACATGGGGTTGGCGAGTTATGGAAACCATCGGTAAGAAAATCACCGACATTACACCAACCCGTGGTTTCGCAGCTGAATTCGGAGCAGCAACAACCATTCTCATATTCTCAATGCCTTTCCTTGCCGTTCCAGTGTCAACAACGCATACATTGGTCGGTGCCGTTGTTGGTGTAGGGCTTGCTGGCGGTGCAAAAGCGGTTGACTTCAGAGTGTTCGGAAAAATTGCAGCCTCGTGGGTGGCAAGTGTTCCTGTAGCAGCGTTTGGGGCCATCGTTCTCTTTGTAGCATCAGGCGGCTCATTGCTGAACATGATCGTGATTCTCCCCCTCTCATTCATTGCAGTAGGCTATGCCATCTGGAAGAGCGGCGGCGAAATACACATCGAAGAAGCCCTTTCCGATGCAAGCCAAGAGCGCCTCCAAACCTCTCCTTTCCACAAGTTCCATGAGCACGCTCAATCGGTTGAAGTGACCGTTAACCACATGCTCAAGGCCGTCAATGATGCATGCGATGGTAACGATCCATCAGAAGCAATCAAGGCCACCATCGATGCTGAATTGGAAGCAGACAATATCAAGGCGGACCTACGCAAGATGGTGAGCGAAGACATGAGGTTTGGCATCCAAGTTGGCATGGATGATTTCTTGCACATGGTCACGCGTCAAGACAGAATTGCAGATTATGCTCAGAACGTTGCGGAGCAACTTGCATTCAGAGAACTTTACGATGATGAAGATGCAAAGACCAAACTCAAGATAATGGCTGAAGCTGTAGCCATAACGGTTGCAACTTACGAAGACACTGTTAACGCACTGAGAGAATTCACCATCAGTGGAGAGACAAAAGCAGCTCGAGATATCCTTGCAACGCACATCAGAGAGGTGAACCTCATGGAGCATCAAGCGGATACAGTGGAGGCTGACGCTGCAAGTTATGTGTTCAGCAATGGGGACGACTCCCCACTTGCAGCCATGCACATGTACAGGGTTCTACAACGTCTTGACGATGTCGCAAATGCATGCGAGAAGGCAGCAAATGCCTTCCTTCCCCTTCTGAATCGTTGACAATGCTTGAGGCCATGCTTCGTGGATACATTCCATTGGCCGAACCCTTTTTCTCAACGCGGCTTTGATAGCATGGTGGTTAGACCGCCTATCATCCGAGCCGCTCCCGAACGGGCGAATGCCCAGCAGAGGATTACGGCTCAGGGCGTGATTGAATGGCAGGAATGGACCCCCAACTGAAGGCGAAATTGCAGAAGCAAAGGTACCACATCGTCGGTGAACACGGTGGAGTGAAAACCTGTCATTGGACAAAAGAATCATTGTTGCGAGACAGGCAATGTTACAAGGGGAAATTCTACGGTGTTGAAAGCCATAATTGCATGCAGATGTCTCCGGTTGTAGATCAGTGCAATCTTGCGTGCACCTACTGTTGGCGAGAACCACACATGGATACGCTCGAACTCACCGACCAAGATCCATTGGATTTGTTGTACGAGTCCGTACGAGCCCAACGCCGCCTCCTCTCTGGATTCGGAGGAAATCCAAAAGTTCCACGAGAAAAGTGGCTTGACGCCCAAAACCCCAAACATGTAGCCATATCTCTTAATGGAGAACCCACCCTTTACACGCGTCTTTCGGAGTACATGGATTTGTGCCATAAGCATGGAATGACCACCATGCTTGTGACGAATGGAACCCTTCCAAAGGTTATTGAGAAGCTGGACACCCTCCCGACTCAACTCTATGTTTCAGTTGATGCACCAAACAAACAAGTTTTCGATGAAGTTTGTAGACCGAAATACAATCATGGTGCATGGGAGCAATTTGAGAAAACAATCGATCTCCTCCCCTCGCTTGATACTCGGATTGTTTGCCGCCATACATTGATGAAAGGAATCAATATGAGCGATGAGCACATTGCTCAATTTGCCGCTCTTGACAATCGAGCGGATCCCGATTTTATTGAAAATAAAGGCTATGTATTTGTTGGACACAGCCGAGAAAACCTCTCAATGGAAAACATGCCAAGTCATGATGACATCATGGACTTTTCAAACAAAATCGCGCCTCTTACAGACCGCAAAGTGCTCTCTGATTCACGTCCGAGCCGAGTTGCTTTGGTCGGACGGAACATCACGCCAATTCCAATCCCCGAGCCCACGATGTTTTTCCCAGAGGACCTAGGAATTGCACCATCGGTCAAGCACTTGCCGATCGCTTCTTGATTCCTGCCCCTTACCGCCGTAGGCCGGTCGCTTGGCCCGAAATTCATCTGAACCAACGTAAAAACGCACCCCGGTGTCGCCATTTCTTTGTACTTTGAATGAATATGTGCTTAAAATTCTTAATTGAGTAAATAAGCATAAATACACATGAGGTGACATGATGTCATGCGAAATGTAACATGTTGGGCAATCGTGGCTTTACTTACACTACAAGTATCCCTGCTCGGAATCAATTTTTCAGAAGAACCTCAGAATGGCTTTGAAGATGAGACAGAGGAAACGATCTCGTTCTCTGGGCGACAAAGTCCAGGAATGAATGGAAACACTACAGAAGAGTCAAGTTGTGCTTTGTCAAAATGGCACAACCCGGCAGACGGACTCGGCGGCCCTGTTTGGCAGAGCAGCAGCAATTATACAATGTATTCAATTGTTGAGTGGCCTGCAAACTCAGGCGAATTTTATCAAACTCAAATCAATTCATCCGGTGGCTCCGTAGAAGAAGGTCATTGGGAAGGTCCATGCACATGTGCCGAGATCGCCGAATTTAGCGCCATTAATTGGGATGCTACCGTGAATTACAGTGCATGGCAAATCGTCCTCCACAACGGTAGTGCTTGGATTGCACAGGATGCTGGAACCATGGCTGGAGATGAACCGGTTGCAGGCTTTGACCTTTGGGTTCAGTGCACACATGAAGATTCAACACCTTGCGATGAATTGATTGGAATGAGTATTGAGGTCTGGGATAGTACAATACTCGTCTCCGAGGGGGATATCTATGAGTATCCAGCAAATTCGAGTAATTTCTACATGGGGGCTCCTTTGATCAGTAATCAAACAGTAGGGGCGCCAGGTGTTGATATGGACGCTTGGGATGAAGAGTTTTGCGATTGCAAAGACATTTGGGGAGACAGTGGCCAACCTGTTTGGGACGCTTCCATTCCGTATCCGACAAACTCCGTTGTTGAATGGCCTTCAGGTTCAAGCACGCTGTACATCGCTTGGGCTTCCCCAGGGCCGGGAGATGAACCCGGAACAGACCCAGAATGGAGGCAATGTGGTGAAGAACAACCAAGCGGCGGCCCATGTGAGGAATTCAATGGCTACGGAGGCATGCCTTGGGATAACACAACTCTTGTATCTGCTGGGGAAATTTATGAATTCCCAGCCGGCTCGGGGGAGTTTTACACCGTTTCTTCCGGGATTTCCAATCAAACGGTTGGCGCACCGGGAATTGATAGCGATGCATGGTCTACAAAGTATTGCGGCTGCGACGACATCTGGATGGCAGCAGGCAGTCCTGTATGGGACTCAAACACTGTTTACAGCATTGGAATGATGGTTGAATACCCAATCGGAACCGGCGACATATGGATGGCTCTTGTCACCCAGACAACAACCGGCGTAACTCCAGATCAACCCTTTGCTGACGGCAATCAATGGGAGCTATGCGGTCCTGAAGACAATACCACTGGTGGGCCATGTGGAGGCATGGACTCTGTTGGAGTTTGGGATAATCTTTCTAGAGTCACAACAGGCGAAATTTACGAGTACCCAGCCGGCTCACAAAATTACTACGAAGTTACAATTCAAGGATATCTCGACCAAACTGTGGGCGACCCTACTACCAATCCGGATATTTGGACTCCAGTTGATTGCCCATGTAAGGAAACATGGGCTGCAAACGGGCAACCAGTGTGGGACGTGAACACGGTCTACTGGTTCAATGAGGTCGTGGAATGGCCAGCTGGCTCAGGAATACTTTGGATCGCTTTGGACAATGGATTCGGCCAATCCGAGCCCACCCTCGCCTCTCAGGAATGGAAACATTGTGCTGATTCCAACATGCCATCTTCAAATCCTTGTGCAGGACTAAATGTTTCGGTTTGGGACAACACAACTGCACCTGCAGTTGGTGATGTTTACCAATATCCTGCTAATTTAGGCACCTATTACCAGATAATCTTCACACATGCGGATGCAAACGGTGGGCCAAATTGGGTCGCCAACCCTACTCAGCAGGCTGGAGATGAGTTTTGGATACCATATGCGTGCCCATGCAAGGAAACATGGGCCGCAAACGGTGAACCAGTTTGGGTATCAGGCACTGCTTATCCAGGGAATTATGTTGTACAATGGCCGGCAAATTCAGGCAACCTCTACATGCCGTTAGATCCGACTGGCGTGAGTACGGCTGCAGGAGAACCCGGTATTGATTCCCATTGGGTACTTTGCAACGGAAATGGGCAAAGCACCGTGCCGAGCAATGGGCCTTGTGCAGGGCTGAATGTTTCGGTTTGGGACAACACAACTGCGCCTGCAGTTGGCGATGTTTACCAATATCCTGCTAATTCAAACACCTATTATGAGATTATTTTCACACATGCAGATGCAAACGGTGGACCAAATTGGGTCGCCAACCCTACTCAGCAGGCTGGAGATGAGTTTTGGATACCATACGCGTGCCCATGCAAGGAAACATGGGTTGCAAACGGCCAACCAGTTTGGGACAGCACGATGACGACGTATCCAGGAAATTATGTCGTAGAATGGCCAGCCGGCTCAGGAATGCTGTACATCTCCGAAGGAGGCGGCTTAACGGGTTCGGTCGAACCAGGTGTTGATGGGCACTGGATCCCTTGTGATGGGAATCCAGATGCTGACGTTGATGCAGACGTTGCTGAAGAGGTTAAAACAGACTCGATACCGAGCATTGGCGTCGTTGCAACCATGGTTGGAATCTTCGCAGCAGCAGCCTTCGCACGAAGAATTGAGCATCATTCGTGATAGTTCTCAATATGGCTGCGGCAGCACCATCTTGAAACTGAAGGATATGAAAGTGGAAGGTTAGTGAAAATGTCATCAATTTTCATCAATAAAGAACGGGGAGAGTATTTCAAAGGCTATTGGTTTGGCTTTTTGATTCCAATCCTTATTGGGTTTAGTCTTAACGTCACGATTCTCTTTCTTTTAATCAACTACGATTTGTCTTTTGACTCCTATTTAGGGATTAGAATTACCCTGCTTGAATATATATTCATTGCAATCTTCTACGGTGGCCCTTTGATTGTTTGGCCATTCTCATCCTGGTGGTTGATTCGACGTGCGGATAAACTTGAAAAATTATCACAAAAAAATGGAGCTTGGTTGTCAATAAAATTTTACATCATAGGAGTGGTGTATTTTGTTTTTGCAGCAATAATTAACACGGCTCTAGGTGGAGGTGAGTAAAATGTCTTCTGAAACCCCAGACGCCCTTGAAACCCCAGAAACCCCAGACGCCCTTGAAACCCTTGAAGTCGTAGAAGAGAAAGTGATG
>MDTC01084480.1_pt1 | contig 17652 bp, 19 predicted proteins | sample 811181 | NCBI WGS metagenome assembly MDTC01 (sample SAMN05326644, study PRJNA326480) | marine metagenome | isolation source: seawater | place: Pacific Ocean: North | collected 2011 | reverse complement strand
GCCCTTGAACTCGGACTTGGTGGATACATATGGACCTGCCATTGCGGGGGCGGAAACCGCCAAACCGAGCAGGACAACTGCGAATGCTTTCATTTCTTTTGAGTGTAAATTACTTAAGTTTACCTGTAAATTATAACAGGATAAATGAATCCTGTATTTAAGAAAAGGTAAACCTTACTATATTGCACAGTTTAACCCAAATTTTACTCTCCCTAAAACAAGGCATAAAAAAAGACCCCCAAAGGGGTCTTGATTGTGTTATATTGCCAATATCAGAAGTTATACTTGACACCCAGTTTACCACCTACGCCGAAGTCATCTTCGTCTTCTGCGGTCAGGAACGACAGTTCACCATAGACTCCGATAGCTTCGGAGACAGGCAGTCCGATACCTGCTTTACCAGAGAACTCAGTCTCGGTGTCAGCACCGTCAACAGCCACGATCGCAGGACCGGCTTGGACATAGTAGGAAGCAGCACCGACTTCGCCCTCGTAGCCCACATGGATATCTGTGGTTGCTCCGGTGTAGTCATCTCCCGTCCAACCAGCATTTGTCTCCACGTTGACGTAAGGACCTGCAACAGCAGCGCCAGCGGACATGGACAGAGCAGCGGCAGCTGCGAATACAGATTTGATCATTTGTTTTTACCTCTTAGTTTACTTGCGGAATGATTACCCGCAGATGAAAGCAGACTCGACTTGTCTGCGTTGTAATGATTATAACATCCTTAAGGAATCTGGTCAACAAAACGTCCGCGAGTAATTGAGGCTTCAGTCTGTTGTAAAACGTAACATTCAGGCTACGTCATGTTATTTATAATACACTATGTTCCCAAAAGGGTCAATGGTGTGCGGATATCCCACTGGTACCCCCTATAAAAATATTCATCAACTTGATGGACTTTTCCATCGTTGTTACTCAACTTGAGCATTTTATCTACATCGACAAGATCAGGATGAACCCACCAGTCCTCAAAAGAACTCCATGGAGTAGGAGCAACATCAGGAACAATTAAAAGATATCCCATCATATTCAAATATTTCCTAGACCTTTCTCGATATGTTCTTGAGGTGTCATTGTAATGATCATGTTCATATGTAATGACACCAAACTTATAATCATCGAAAGGTATTGAAAGAAGAACTTCGAATGTGGTTCTAGATGGTTCACAATCTAATTGAAGATAATCAATTACATTACTATCGTAATGAGTTTCTAATAACTTCTTATAGTTCAGTTCCCTAGCATCTCGGCAATACACATCATTCTTTCTGACTGAACTATACTTATTACAAAGATCGGAATTAATCTCTACAGATACACCACTCCAATCATATTGAGACTCTAAAAGATATGTGTTGTTCAAATGAACAGGATCTCCACCACCAATCTCCAAATATGTTCCATTCTGTTTGCCATTATAGGTATACAAAACAAACATATCCTGAAGCACTTGAGAGTGATTTCTATCAACTTTTTCTATGCCATCGAACTTCATCTCAAATTGATCGTATCTGTCCCTTGTATAGGGTCTGAAGGCGTGGTTAGCAGGGGCAGAACCCAAATTCATCACCAAGGTCTTAATTTCTCCCTGATGGAACTCATCCATCTCTTCCCAATACTCATCAATTAGTTCTTGGCAAATTTGACGTGTCTCTAAACCTCTTCCCCACCAATACCCCGAAAGTGCTTTCTCATACAGGAGTGCATACTTCCCAGCATATTCATCGGGAGAGATAATAGATTCTTCCGTATTACAGAAAGTCAAAGCAAGATTAGCATAGATGTATGCTTGCTGCCACTCTTCCTTCGTTCGATAAAACTTTGCAAGCAAGTAATATGCTTCAGGTCTGTCTGGCAAAAAGGTTATTGCATTTTCCAATAAAATTTTAGAGGATGCATCCCTAGATCCTTGCTTATCATAACAAAAGAATCCACGAATCAAACAGATGTATGCCAACAAGAATTCATGCTTGTCACATCTTTCCGATGCTCTAAGATAGAAAGTTAAAGCTGGTGCAGTATGATTCTGTTTTTCATACCACAAAGCCAGTTCGTAATTCTTTCTTGCATTCTCGGTATCCAATGCATATGCAGTTATCTCATCCATAGATAAACTCCTCTACTGCCTTTTCAGAAACTTTTAGAATATAAGATGCATTATCCTGAATACCAAAAGTAATCAAGAAATCATCATTATATCGATCCATTCCACAACAGAATTCAATCTCAGTATTTAAGAAAGATAGAACTGGAGAGATCGTTTCAATATTCCAGTGCTTATCCCACACAACAAATCTATGTCGGTATCTAGCATTCTTTCTTCCTGCTTCACTATTATATAAATCAACTTCATGCACAAGACATAAACGCTTTCCTTCTTTCCAAGGAACAACTTGCGAACTTCCTCTCAGATCTTTATATCCTGGAATGAATTCACCCCTAAAAACAGTATCACACGATTTTTTCTCTGGTCGTACTTTAACAACTTCAGTGAGATTAGTCCACTTCACAAACTCAAATGGTTTATCTAAAACTGGCATCCAATTTTTTTCACAGTAAGAACTATCATCCCCAGGAGTAGGAATACGGAATCTTGATACTTCTTTTACAGTATTCCCATCCACCACAATTTCAGACAACTCCATTCTGCCTGTGCCAATGGTATCCAAGTCTCTGCGGACTCCACTCAGATACAGTTTATCATTCCAAGAAACCAATCTAGAATCTTCCAATCCAATGAAAGTCCAAAGAGGTTTTACATCAAGAGAAGAAGTATCTACCTTGGTATAGGAAAGTATATTGAGATCTGGATCCAATGCACAAATTATATTAGTAGTTCTCAATGTCACATCATTCTCAGGATGAATGTATGACAGTGGTCCCCACTTATGTTCAAATATACTCTTCTCTGCATGATAAAGAGTATAGTTCACATTCCTAAGGTTGACTACAATAGTTTCTCCCAAGACCAAAACAGATGGATTAGTCAAAGAAGGTCCATTTGCATATTCAATAGGAATTAAAAGAGGGGCAATTTGCCCCCCTCGTTCCAAAGCATAATTAACAAAATTCATCATTCAGATTGCTGTTCTTGCTGCTGTTCTTGCTGCTGTTTTTGTGCCTCTTGTTGCTGTTGCTGCACACTGTTTTCAGTGATACGACCCAGGTATGGATCATACTCCATGTGCTCTCTAAGATTCAAGTTTGCCCCAGCCTGTTGCCAGTATTGCATCTGAGCCTGGAAGTTTCCCTTGTGGAAGATATCAACGTGCTCTGGATGAATACTAGATCCAAGTTCAGTTCTATAAAGAAGAAGAGGCATCGAGAAAGTATTTCCCGAATTGTAAATCAAATCATCTGCAACTGGTCTTGGTTTTACTCCATTATCAAGTTTATATTTGTCACCACGACAATGAAGTCTAACAAGTTTTTCTGCATGATGTCTAGTAATCATGTAGCAAGCAGTAGAGAAGTCATTGACAAACCTCTTATGAAGTTTGACATGAATGTCTCCAGTACAAATAATTGCAATTTGAAATACATCCCAATCATATGGAATGTTCGCAACCATATCATTCCAAGAAAAATTCCAGAAATGAACTGTATCCAAAACACAATCATCTTCCATAATGATTGCATATGGAGAATCAGATGTTTCAAGAAAATGCTTTAATGCTTTTAGATGAGATGTTGTGCAACCAATTTCTCCTGGAGTAATACTATCAGGATACCTTCCATGAATAATACCACTCAAGTCATCATCTCTTCCATCATAAGCAGAGATACGCTCGTAATTATCTACACCCCAATACTTAAATTGGGCTTCCATATATTCACGACGTTCTGGTTGTCCATCCAAATTAAGATAATAGATTGGACCCATACCTTTTAATTTAAAGGCAGACTTGTTTTTATCCAGCCTTGCAAATTGTTCAGAAATAGAAATTTGTTCTTGTTCTGGTGCTGGAGGTGCAGTTTCTACTACGCTCATAACTCGATACGGAATACTTCTTCTTTTGGTTCTTCAAAGGATACTAAACCCTCATACTTTTCTCTGTATGAATCTATGATCTGTGCTGCAGCTTTAATATTACTGCGTCCAATATATACTTTCTTGCCCCCTTCAAGCAGATCAGTAGCAAGACGTAATTGCTGACTCTCAGTCAAAATATCGGTTCCAGGTTTATAAGCAATGTCTTCGATGAAGAAAGGAAGTTCTTCCTTGTTCTCATCAATCATTCTCTTACAAAGGAATGCAGCATGATTATCGTTGATCTGATCTGTAGTAAATCCTAATCCATGATCAACTCCAAGTGCTTGAGCGTATGCTGCAAATGCACGATTGTCCCTAGGAAGACATGGACCACCAAATCCATATCCATATTTCAGATATTTCTTACCAACTCTACTGTCAGATCCAATGGCATCCAACACAGAGTCAACTTCATCACCAAGTCCAGCGAGAGTCAAAGTTTCCCCAACCATGTTGGCGTAACTAATCTTGGTGGTAAGGAAACAGTTGGTTGCCAATTTGACAACTTCAGCAGCACTTACACTCATGTAAGAAAATACTGGTGGCACTTCCATGAAATGATAGTACATTCGGCAAATTGCATTTCTATGCTCAGTCTCAGGTCCACCAAGAAGAATCATATCAGCATATCTCAAGTCCTTAACAATAGATCCTTGAGCAATGAATTCAGGGTTGTAGAATACATCCACACCGAGTTCTGACAATTCTTCTTGAATCTTTTGACAATCACCTGGATTGGTTGTGCATCCGATAACAAAAGTTTTTCCAGAAACATCTCCAGCAGATTTAAAGTCTTCTACAACTTTCCATACTGCACTCACATCATAAGATCCATCCTCAAGAGAGGGAGTTGCAACAAGAGTGTAAATGACATCACACTCTTGAATGACTCTAATGTTATCTACAGTTGCCTTAAATCTAGTAGATCTGGAAAGTAAGTTTTGTACTTCTGGTTCATTAGTAACAATGCTTTTATTGTTCAGTGCTTCAACATAATCCTCACGGATATCAGAAGCCAAAACATTAACGCCTGTACTTTCACACAGAAGTGCGAAACAAACACCAAGTCTGCCCGCACCAATTACACCGAGTTTTTTCATATCTTAAATCGTAAATGTAGGAATAGAAATCATTTTATGTTTGTTCTGGCGATTGAACTTCATGTACTGCTTGACAGCAGACTTCTGTTGTTCAGTGATAGGTTTACCAATCCACTGATCGCATTCACTTGGATCTTTGGCGTGTACAGTAATTCCACTCTCCATCACCCATTCCAGGTCTTCATAAGAAGCACCTACCTGAGCTTCATCAGTTCTGCTATCTTCCCACAGTCCATCTGTAGGATCAGCATCGATGATACGCTGATCGACACCAAGGTGTCTACCAAGTTCCCATACTTCTGTTTTGTACAAGTCAGCGATAGGTGCGAGATCAACACCGCCATCACCATATTTAGTATAGAACCCAATACCATAATCTTCAACTTTGTTGCCAGTGCCGACAACAATACCACCAACAGTTCCAGCAACCTGGTAAAGAGTTACCATGCGGAGACGTGACTTGGTGTTAGCATTGGCATGATCGTTGGTGGTATAGGTGCCTTTCTCTCCACCATGAGCATCAGTCCACCAGTCAATAGAACTGAGTAATTGTTCATATGTAGAAGAAAGTTCTACATTTTGTACTTCCACATTATCATAAGTCTCTCTCAAATATGTTGCATGTGCAGTTGAGAGAATGGTGTTCTCCATCTTAGAAAGCAGAGGCATCGTCAGGACAAACGTAGGCAGTCCTGTGCGAGCACAGAGGGTAGAAACTACAGCAGAGTCAATGCCACCAGAGACACCAACGACAAGTGCTTTAATTTTGTTTTCTTCTACATAATCTTTAATCCAAGAAACAATCCTGGACTCTAATTCAGCATAGTCTTTAATTCTGTTCATAACACTATCCAATCAGGGCAATAAAGGTCTTTAGTATCTTTGTTAGCATAAGCAGGACCGAACCAATTCTTTGGTGCGACTACTTTTTTGTTTGGGTTTGTTTGAAGCCATGCTCCCCACCAACTCATACTACTATTAGCAATAATAGCATGAGAACATAATGACATCAAGCAAAGATCTGTATATGGAGTATAAGAACCATCATCATACTTGTCTGTAGGTTTTGATACCATAAATCTATCTCCCTGGAAGAACTCTTGTTCCTCCACCCAATCTACTGAATCGGAAAAAACAATTACAGGTTGATCTTCGTCAAACTCAGCAAGAGCTCTTTCATAATATTCAATTGTTTGGGTTGGATGTTGATCGCCACATTGAGTATAACTCCATTTGAATCCACGGGGATCTGTGAGATTGGCATCACCTCTACGGACATGAAGCATAATAGGTTCTTGACCTTCAAATGATTCCATCATTTCCTTGCAAGGTCCAAGATGAGCATCATGAAAAGTATACTCTTTCCGAATAACATCCTCAATATGTTTGAAATATTTTTCGGACTGAAAGAATCCGTAAAGACTACTATCATCTGGGCAGTTGTCTACGTATCTTTGACTGTAGTGAAAATGCTCTTCTTGATAGTAATTAATATTATGAACAAGACGAAGATTTTCTGGTTTTACATCCTCCATTTTAAATGCATAATGGAGACTATAATTCTCAATTCCTTCCTCTTCATGTGGAGGAATTGTCCAGTCATATCCATGCTTGGCAGCAATACCCCGAAGGGCAGCATACTCAAACATTTGATTTCCTAATCTGCCAAGATTACCGATGTGGTTGAATGATAACGTCATACTTTTTCAAATACTCCTGTCGCGAATAATATTCAATCAATTCTTCTTTGCTCATCACTTTAATTTTTTCCCACTCTTGAGTATTGTTCTCCATATGGGGATTGTTAAACCAGGAGTTTTCTCCTCTTGCGTGTTCTAAATGATAAACAGTATTGTTTACTCTTCCAACATTATATCCTAATGTTTGAAACCTGTAAAATCTTTCCAGATCTTCTGGAGCATAGGCTCTGAAATTTTCATTTTCCAGTCCTCCATTTATATATACCTCTTTTCTGAAGAACTGTGCCCATCCATAATCAGATGTATGTTCTTTTGAATTCCTATCAAGAACGTCAAAATCAAAGTCTTCCAGAAACTCATTTACTACAGCATCTTCAGGAGAAACTTGTCTTTGATACATTCCCTGACCATAGGGATAAACTACATCATTTTCACCATCAAGAATAGAGTTATATGCTTGCAAATAACTCTCAATCGGGAGAATAACATCACAATCATAGTTTACTACGATTTCTGTGTTAGATGCCATTACCATCTCATTCAAAATTCTTTGTCTATGGAATAGAGGTTCCACAGAATATTGAAAGAAGTGACTGAGGTTTTTATAAGACTCTCCCAAATACTCACGAATTTGAGGAGCAATGAACTTCTCATAAACAGAAGCATCATCTACTTCTTTAATGATAATTTTGGTATCAAAATTCTGTAAGAGAAATATTGTGGATGCAATTACATTTCTCATCCTGTCCTGAGATTCAATGCGGACAGGAATAATAAATGTTGCTTTTGTTAAATCATGCTTCATCGGGATACTTGTAATCTTGATAATAGTCTGGATGTAACTCAGTAATAATATAATCTAATTCTTCTTTATTGATTCTCCAATTTCCTTTTGGATGTTCGATCGTAGCATTGTAATGAATCCTACTAGAACTAGTTCTGTTCTCATGCTCTCTGGTAGATGTCAATGTGTCTTCGATTATAAAAGGAAGACCATAAGCAACTCTCATTCTGTGATAGAGTTCTGTATCAACTAGAAGATTAATCTTCTCATTCATATACATTTTACATTCATTCAGAACAGACATTCCTGAGGGATTACCAAGAAGATTTCTTCCTTGCAACATACAATCTTCCCATACAGGAACTTTATGTTTGAAGAATTTCTTACCGTCTTTGGTATGACAAAAACCATTGAAGGTCCACTTACAATCGTTTTTATCATAGGCATCATAAATCTTTTGCAGTGCTTCGTCATCAACAAAAAGATCGTCTTGATACTGGATCTTACAAATAGTTCCTTCAGCAAGTTCTAATGCACAGTTAGTATTTGGACCAAGGTTTCCTCTGCCGTTAGGATTTTTGGCATATGTGAAATCAAATTCATCAGAAACACTTTCGCAATAGTTCATGATTTCATCATCACGACTATGATCAGAAATCACAACATCGAAATTTTTAAATGTCTGTGTTCTAAGAGTGTCAAGTAACTCTGAAAGATACTTGACACCATCGCCTTTAAATTCATATGTAGGGATACAAATAGAGATGTCACTCATACCCTTACCCTCCCCACTTCTTCTGCTTCTTCTACAGTAGAAGGGCAGTCATCAAAACTAACTTCAAGATATTTCCAACGATCCACAAAAACGTCTGTTGGATCTGCTCCATCGGGACCGAACCACATCGTAGGACCAACTACATTATCATGTCCAGCCAACCATGCTCCCCACCATGAGAATGTTGAATTTGCCATGATGTTACCAGTACACATGGACATAAGGCACATGTCGGTAATATTATCTCCACTCTCAGATACTAGGAATCTGTCAGAGTTAAAAAATGGTTGCTCAAGGCACCACTGAGGATCATCAGAAAAAACGAAAACCGGAAGATCATCGTCAAAGTGACTGAGGGCTTCTTCATAATAGGAGATAGGAAGAACTGCGTGATAGGTTGGTTTAATCAAGTGATCAGTTCTGCGTACATGAAGAGCGATTGCCTCACCATCTTTAGATGCTCCATCGTACATTTCCTTGCAGAGTGAATAAACATCATCTCTCCAAGTGAAGTCTTCTCTGATCTCTTTTTCAATATGCTTGAAATACTTTTCTGATTGAAAATAACCATAAAGATTTATATTATCCTTACAGTTTTCAAACAAATCTTCATCAAAAGTAAAAGATCCTTCTTGAACGTATGGAGCAGGGAACATCTCTGTCTGCTCAACACCAGTCATTTTAAATGCCATGAAGAGTTTGTGTTGATTCTCTTCATCCTCAAACATTTCGTCTGAAACGGGACCACCAGGAATACAGAACTTATATCCATGCTTAGCAGCAATACCTCTAGTAGCTGCATACTGGAACATCTGATTACCAAAGCGTCCGTTTTTTCCTAAGTGATTGTGTCCGATAGTCATAATTCAGTACCAGGGGGAAGATGATAATGGAAACCAAAAGGAGTAATTCCTTGTGTTTCTGGAATTGGTTTTTCATGGCCAAACCTAGCCGCTACTTCGATTGGGGCAAACTTACATCCAAGTGCTTCATAGATGTGACGATTATGAACACAAATATTTCCATCTTCGGATGTACTCTTAGCATCCATGTGCTTGTAAAAATCACCCCAGTTCACATCAAAGTGAATGTATGCACGTTTGGGAACATCTAAAAGTTTTTTACTGCGGAATGAAAATCCTCCATTACCAACTCGATGTTGCTTACCCCAAGGATCGATGTATGCATCGGTGGCTTCATACCAAGGAGGACCAATATAATCATACTTAAAGAACTCGTCTTCCCATTTTTCTGGATTGATCACAAATCCATCTGGTTGGACAAGCAAACAATACTCTGTATCAATATGATCGGAAAGATTATAGATGCAGTAGTAATTGTAATCATGGATCGAAGTGATTTCATAACACTTAGAAAACTCAATTCCCTCAGGAAGTTCTTTTGGTTCTTCATGAGTAATGAGTTTTACTGCTCCAAAATCAATTCCCTTCATACTATGTTGAAGGGCAAAGAGAGCACCTTCAACATTATCAGATGAAATGCAGAAGAGAGTTACGTTGGGTAAATTAATCTTTGGCATAATATTTTACTCCATTAACAAAGTCGTCTGCTGCTTCAATATCTTTTTCAATCTCATCATTATGATATAGTTCTGGATGCTGTTTGATATACTCAACAAACTCCATTCTACATTGCTCTGGAGTAAATAAGTTTCCGTCAAGATCCATATACTGACTTACAAAACTGTAAATACCACATCCAAGACTCCACCATCCATCAGAAAGATTGTGGTGGAACCAATACTTAGGAGCAATGCAATACTCTACGGTTTCACTAGTCCAAAGAGGGAAACATGCGAAAGTAGAAGTTGATGCAATCACATACTTGGCATTCTTAATTGCACAGTAATCCCATGCCACATCTCTATGATATGCTGGATATTCTGGCAGCATTTTATTGGCAGTCTCAACATCGTCAGTAACAATGCAAAACTGCATGTCGGGATTATATTCAGTCATTCTCTTAATGGCTTTATCCCAATATGACCTAGGAACAAATCCTCCTGCGTTTCCAACCATATCACCACCACGGAAATTCATAACACAAATGTTATCTCCGTAAGTATCTTTATAGTCAAACTCTTCTTTGACTTTCAACCATTCTTTAACTTTGTCAAGGTTGCCGCAGAAATAATCTTCAGACTGAAAGTTTCCATCGATTTTAGTATTGTCCTTAAGATTAAACATACCTTTATCTGTCAATCTAATATCGGTATGTAGAATTTCGTCTGTAGGAAGACCGTGACGATATTCAAAATAATGCTGTTCAATCCCATCAGGAAGTTCTGTAGGAGGACCACCTGGAGGACTTACACCTCCTTCTGGATTCAGACCAAGATCCAAATCCATAAAGTACAAACCATCTTTATTGTGTCTAGGATCTCCTAGATTTTCTCTTCCAATAATACCATAATCATATCCATGGTATTCTGCCAGCATTCTTGTGGTGACATATGCGAAGAGTTGATTACCTAGTCCTTGTCCGTGATATAGTTCAGTTAATAACATTTTCAAAAAGAGTAATAGTTTTATCGATGTATGCAATCATATCTTCTGTGATTACTGGAGAGCAACCAAGGAAGAAAACCTTTCTTAGTGTCTGATTTGCGTGTGGATATTTAGTCGCATCGTCAAGGTGCGAATATCCAGGGTGGAGAAGAATGTTTCCAGCAAAGTAATTCCTAGTTTGGATTTTGTTCTGTTCCAAATGTGCAACCAACTTGGCTTTCAGTGCTACGTCATCACAGATAATAGGAACTCCAAACCAACTAGTTTCTGCTTCTGGTCGTTCCCCGACTACTCTGACTCCAGGAAGTCTTTCAACAATCTTCTGAATTGCTTCTTTGTTCTTACGTCTCTTATCATGAATCTCTTCAAACTTTAGAAGTTGAACAGATCCAACAGCACCTTGCATGTCAAGTGGTTTAAGATTGTATCCCATGTTGGAGAACACGTATTTGTGATCAACAACATCCTCATAACTATCCAACCAAGTGTCAAACCTTCTACCACAGACTCCATTAGTCAAAAGGTTCTGTTGTCCGACACAATAGCATCCTCTACCCCACCATGCAAAACTTCTTGCAAGGTCTACAATTTCTTTGACATTGGAAGATACCATACCGCCCTCAATGGTGCAGATATGATGAGCAGGGTAGAAAGAACACGATGCAGCGATAGCATGTTTGGTAAGATATTCACCCTTCCACTTGCTACCAAGACTGTCGCAGTTATCTGCAATCAATTTGATATTATTAGTTTCGCAGAGATCTACAACCTTATCAATGTCATAAGGATTTCCAAGAACAGGAGAGGAGAAAATTGCTCTGGTTCTTTCATTGATTTTTGCTTCTACTTCCTTGAGATTCCAATTGAGATCCTGCCAGTCAATATCAACAAAAACAGGTTTCAAACCACACTGAACGATTGGAGCAACAGTAGTGGCAAACCCACAAGAACAAACGATAATCTCATCTCCATCTTCCCACCCAAAATATTTTTTAAGGGCAGCAACCATTACTAGGTTAGCAGAAGAACCAGAGTTGACCATGACAGAATGTTTGAAATCAAACTTCTTTGAAAACTCATGTTCAAACTTATTAACCTTTTCTCCAGAGGAAAGCCACTTACCCTTCATTATAGAATGGATAAGTTCTCTTGCCTCTAGGTCATCCCAGTAAGGACCAGAGTAATAAACATTATTTCCTTCTTTCCAATTCCTATTTGCCATAAAGGGAAAGATATCATCATCCATCTCCTTTGCTGACTCAAGAAAAGTGTCAATTAATTGGTACATAACTCCTCAATAATCTTCTGTAAAGGTATTTGTTGCTCAAAACCAAGATCATTCAACTTAGTAACATCAAGATACATGTCTTTTGTTTGGCAGATCTGGTGAAAGCGTGGAGCTTCTTTAGATCCCACTCTTGACTTTGAATTTAAATATTCTTTTGCCACACTAATTATATCACCAATACGAGTCGGTTGTCCACTGCCAATATTATAGATTTCATTAAGGTTTCCCTTATCCATCACCAATCTAAGTGCTCTGCAAACATCTTTGACGTGCATGACATCTCTGATTGGAGTTCCTTCATCATAAACATCAATATCCTCATCCTTTTTCATTTTGTCAATCATAAAGGATAAGGCATTTTTCTTGGCAGATGATTTACCATCTCCCTTTCCCATAACATTACAAAGTCTCATGATTCTATAATCAACCTCATATGTTCTGCAGAAAGAAATCAATAAGTCTTCTGCACACTTTTTTGTGATGGAATAGAATCCTTTGGGGTGACATTCGTAGGATTCTTTAGCTGGTAATCCACTATCACCATAAACGAACCAACTACTAACAAAATTAAAAACAATAGAGTCTTTTCTACAGTAATCGAGTACTTCGCATAAAACTCTGAGATTAGTTTCAACATCCAGGGTAATGTCAGTGTGAATATTATAATTGTCGATGGTCGAAATCAAGTACAAAATATTATCAGTAACAGGATTTCTTTGATCTCTTGGCATCACAAGAGTATCTTCGTACATATTGCAAAAGGTACTGCCAACAAAGCCAGTACCACCGTAAACAGTAATCATTCTACCAATTCCTTCATGGTATCTGCGACAGGGAAATTACAACTCCAAATTGTATACATGGCACGTTCTATCATTTGACCTTCACCAGATACTCTAGAGTGAGAAGCGAACGTATGCAAGTTTTCATAGAAAACTTTATCATATTTTAAAATTTGATCCTTGGGAACAATATAGTTTCCGCCAGGAGGAAAACGAACATACTTGGGATGAACAGGATTCACAAAACAAAAAGATAAAAATTCATTATAAGTTTTAAAGTATTTTGTTTCGTGTTTAGCATGATTCAAATACCAACTAGTATTTGCTTCCATCCATCCACCTTCACAAGAAATCATAGCATAACCATCTTTAAGTGCTTTCTGATTAAGGTCATGAGACTCCCAATCTTCAATACAAGTAAGATGCTTGTTATTGATGATTCTATCAAATGTTTCTTGACTTACATGGCGATTGACAGTGTTTCCTTTGATAAAGGCAACTGTATCTGGGAGATCATCATAATTGTCTATAATGTATCTCATGTAATCTGTCATGTTGTATCCATTCAAATTACCATTGATAATATTGAATTCAGGATACTCTTCCTTAAGATTTGATGGTGGGAGCATCTCCGATTCATCATTATCTTTTGGACCACCATCCCAACACTTATCATAGATCACATGAGGGTAGTCCGCATAAGGTTTCAACCAGTCTAAGTTATTGTTGTATGCAGAAATACATAAGAAGTTCATTTTGCCAGTGCCTCGTCTATTACAGATTGGAACATCACGTCCAGGTTCAACTTAGATTTTCTAATGCTATTTGCCCAGGCTTTTTCCCAAAGATGATCATTTTCTTCCAACAGTTCTTTGGTAACTTCAGAATAATCATTAACGAATAGTGCAGGATAATCCATCCATTCAAACAGATCTCTCATGTATGGATGATCAATAAGAACGGGGACTCTGTTCATGTATGCAACTTCCCAGTTTCTATGACAGTCAATTGCATTTCCTTTGGGACAAATAACAAATTTAGCGAGTCCAATACCCTCATGAATGTATTCATGATACAGTTTCCTTTCCTCTGCCACATCTGCCCATTCTTTACCAAGAAACAACTCAGTGATTCCCTGTCTTTCTTTGTTTGAGTCTTGCATCCAAGAAACATACAACAGATTCGGAGGATGATCTGGCCATTCCTCTGTAAATTTCTTTAAGAGAGGTGTTCTTAAATCATTTTCATACATTTTTCTCTGAAGTCCATATGGAGCAGGAATAACCTTACCCCCATATGCTTCAGCGTTTACCGCAGAAACAGCGAGAACGTTGTCAGGAATAGCATCAAAAATATATTCATCTGTGGGAGTGTCTTCCAGATTAGTAAACACGATGAATTTCATCGTCGGATAATATTCTAGAACCTCAAAAAGAGTTCCCATGTCCATAAGATAGTTGACATAATCTTTGTCTTCTTCCTTGACAGATTTGATGTCTCTTTTATACAGTCTGATGTTATCAATAAAGACTGTCATGTAATCTCTTTTCTTTGCAACCTCAAAAACTTTAGATGCAAACTCAGTATTAATAATGTTGCACAAGATCATTTCATGATTGGGGCAATTACCCCATCGTCCAGATTGATCTCCGAAAGAATAGTCACATTTTTTTGCTAATAATTCGCCGTCGATTACTTCCATGGTTTAATATAGTCTGCGTATTTTTCTTGATTCTGTTGGATGTATTCTGGATAAGATTCATCAACAGGAACAGTTTGGATATTAATTGCTCGACCAAAAGGATCAATTCCTTTTTCAATTTTTTCCTCTGCAGTCTCTCTTACTTGTTGAGTATTATTTTCAGTGTGTTCATAAGACTCAATCTTAAGTCTAAAGTTATCCGCATTTCCAAAGAAACTAAAATGCCACCCACCTTGTTCAATCTTATATGATTTCTGATGCTGTTGGCGAAGGAAATCAACAGTAGTTCCTTTCAGAGTTTTTAGACTAGAGATTCTAGAACCCATCCAATCCTCCTCGTAGAGGTAGTTCAGCTTGTAGTAGAATGCCCTCTGAAGGCATGTGTAATGGTTCTCAGGATCAAACCAGTCCAAATCTTCTAATAGATATGGATTAACGATTTCATCAGCATCACTAGTGATAATGAAATCATCATCTTGAGCACCTGCATCAATGATTCCATACATGCTACATTCACGATTATAGATTGCTCTTTGGAATCTGATCGGAAGTTGAATGTAAGGAGTTCCATAAGGATCGGGATCCTTATATGCTGTGTGGTATGGTTTCTTTTCTAAGTATTCCGAAAAGTCATTTGGAATAGTTTCTGTAATATTATAATGAATTTTATTTGCCCACTTTGCAAATCTATCTCTATTAGATTCAAAGTATAAGGGTTTTTCATTTCCACTAACAGTGAAAGGAGACTCAGTGATGACAAAAGTATCAACAACATCACCAAGGATGTTGAGTCTCATTTCAAGCAAATCTAGTTCATTAAAGAAGATAAACGAATCAAATACTTTCATTTCCAATACTCATAAATGTCTTTTGTGATTTCATAATCCATGTGCTTCACTTTTCTGTTTGGTTGCTTCATTGCCCAAACAAACATGCTTTCGACTAACTCATCAAGACGAGTTCTATCTTGGAAGTTCAACATTGTTTTTGCCTTTGTGTGATCACAGTAAGCATGTTTTACTTCGTGTCTTGGTTCACCATGTTCAATGGGAACTTCATATCCATATTTCTTTCCGATACTTTGAACTGTTTCTGCGACAGAATTCAAAGTAAAGTGTTTATCGGCACCAATATTAAATGTCTCCCCATCAAAATCAGTCAAGAGTTTGTCAAAGGGTTCCATGTAATATTTGATATCTGAAAATGCACGGGTTTGTTCACCGTCTCCATACACAAGAATAGGTTCTCCATTCAAAGTCTTACGGATAAAGATTCCAATTACATTACGATACTTGTCCCAGATGTTCTGATAGATGCCAAGAACATTATGAGGACGAACGATATTATATCGAAGTCCAAACTGTTCATGTGCGAGTTTAAGATCGCACTCTACAGCATATTTAGCGATGCCATATGGATCGATTGGTTGAGGACGCTTGTCTTCTGTGAAAGGGGGTTCTTGTTCACCATAGACTGCCATACTCGATGTGAAAATGAATTTGGTGTCATGCTTAACACATTCATTAATCAAGTTAGCAGAACAAATAAGATTATTGCGATAGTTGTAATTACGAATGAAAGGAGATAAACCTTCAGCAGCATACGCAGCAAAATGATAAAGTACGTCTGGTTTATGTTTTTCAAATAATTCTACTACCTTTTTTCTCCTCTCAAGATCAAACTTAGCAAAGGTAAACTTTTCTCCTTTTGGAAGAAAGGCTTTATATCCGCCAGAGAGATCATCAATACCAATAACCTCATGACCATTGGCAAGAAGGTGCCTAGTGTAATTAGCGCCAAGAAGACCAGCGCATCCAGTTACGAAAATTTTCATCGATACTCCAAAATAAATTTACGTTGTTCTTCTGTGTTTGCCCAGCTACAAGGATATACTGGAATGTAATCTTCTAGATGCATTGTATGAACAGTAACATCAGTGTCATACAACATACTAAAATTTAGGTGCTCTGTCAGAAGCAAATCTGTAGTGAACAGATTTTTGATCTCAATTGAGCATAGAGCAGCAGCCATAGCGAATGTTCCTACTCCTGATAATGCAACATTCTTCGCACTCATTAATGTAGCGAAGTCATCTGCAACTGTGGAAGATTGAATCTGAACCTTATCAATCTTCTTTAGTTCATGAACGATTGGATTCTCCTCATCTGGTTCAGTGATAAGAATGCACTTATCAAAACTATCAATTAGATTCAAATAGAAGATGAGAGGATTTGGAACATAATTGGTTGGAGGATCAAATACTTTATGGTAGTTATCTCCACTTCTCAAATGCATTACAATTGTATCGTCCCCAAGAGGTTTCTTTTGAGGAAGGTCCAATTTTGGACGAACATAATCTCTACAGATTTCTCTCATACGAGAGTAAACATATTGAGGACTTACGCCAATTTCATTTCTACCCTCTTTAATTCCCTTCTCGCAATGAACCATTTGTTCCCATGCATAAAAGCGTCCAGAGAAGTTATTTTCATTTGAACCAAATGCATAGCAGAACTTTTCAATAATGGGGTGGTCAAGAGTTTGTTCCATTATTCCATTAGTGGATTTGGAAACCATTATGCAGTTTGCTACTTGCTGAATATTATTTCCTAAGCGACCGCTCCAATGAGATACTGAATAAGACATTACACAAACTCCTCACTCATATCATAGAACACTTGAGCAACTCCATCTTGAATGGATGTTTTTGGTTGCCACCATTTTGTAATGTACTTATCGGCTTCGTTTCTTTTATCTTTTTGAACTTCGTCCTTTGATTCTGCAGGAGAGAGTTTTACTTCTTTACCAATTTTGGAGAAAAGATCTTGAATAATCTTTCCAATCTCAAGAATACTAGTCTGTTCAAAGGAGGTAATATGAATATTGTCATCAGAACTCAGTTCATCATAGTTCTCCATGACCGACTCCAGGGCTTCGCAGCAGTCTTCTGCATAGAG
>MDTC01054702.1_pt1 | contig 17655 bp, 14 predicted proteins | sample 811181 | NCBI WGS metagenome assembly MDTC01 (sample SAMN05326644, study PRJNA326480) | marine metagenome | isolation source: seawater | place: Pacific Ocean: North | collected 2011 | reverse complement strand
TTGTATAAGCCGGGCTTTGAAGCAAGGAACTATAAACTTGATTTCAGTTCTTACTATCCCTCAGTTGCGATGGCACTAAACTTAGGGCCTGACACGACAAGAATCGTAGGCTATGACGACTATACACCAGACATAGAGCTTAAGGATGGAATCCTCTATGTTCCTGATAACAAAGTAAACAAAAGACTTATGGTAAAAATAGATAGAAGTAAGAACAGTTGTCTGTATGATATGTGTTCTACATTTAAAGAGATGCGAAAACCTTATAAAGCTGGTAACACTAAAGAGGACAAGAGTAAGTCCGATGCTCTTAAAATAATGGTGAATACATTCTATGGTGCAAACGCTAATCCTTATATTGCTTACGGTGACATGGCTGTGGGTATTACTATCACCGCGATGGCGCGGTTCCTCATTCTTTCAGCGGTCGATATCATCCGTGGCAGATATGGAGAAGATGCTGTGGTATATGTACATACAGATGGGATTAATACTAATGTGGATGTTGACGAACGATGGTTAACTAATAGGTTACGTAAACTTTTAGATTTTAAATTAGATGGTCAGTGTGAATCAATTCATATTGATATGGATAAGGATGAATATCTAGAGGGTGTATGGATTCAGGTTGGTAATTATATATTACGTAACTTGGATGGTAGTGTTACGAAGCATGGAAGTACATTCAAATCTAAGAGCCGCTCTAAATTCTATAATAAGGTATTAGATAGGTTATCAGACGCGCGATTAAATAATACCGTTAATACAAAGTTTGTTGACAAGTTATATAATCTAGAAGAATATGTGTTAGATGATTTCATAATGCGTAGGTCTATGAACCGAGGCTATGACGAATATAAAACAGATACTGACCTTACAGTTACCTTAATGAACTTAGGAAAAGAAATAGGATTAGACCCCTCAGTTGGTACTACTTACTTCTATGCTAAGACTAAAGAAGGTTATAGATTAAAAGAAACATTGAAGAGTGTTGATGAGATAGATATAACCTACTATTGGGACACAATAAGTAATTTACTTGTTAAATTTAATCTTAAACAGTATGTAAAAAAGAAACCACCTATTACTCTTTTAGATAAGAGTCAACAGACTTTAGCAGAATGGGTATGATGGGACAAACTTTATATACTATGAAAGAATATAATAATAATACGGACAGCACGTTGCTGCTCCGACCCTATGGGGAAGTGATATAATGGATGAAAAAGAAAGTAAACCGTTGTCTGCCTTTTTGTCAGACGCAGAAGTCAAAGTGGTTTGGCGTGAAGAAGAGAGAACTAAAGTAGGAAGAGGAATGATAACAAATGACGATGAGAATTTTGTATATTTAACTGGGGAAAAAGGAACTGTTATTGTTAATAAGAAGGATATTATAGCTATAAAACAATAGAGGATAGATGTTTCAACAGAACAATCAAGACACAGTAGGGCGAATAGCAGAGCCCCAAGTAAACAAAGCTAAAAAGAATAAACTAAGGATAATGCCAGTATCAGATAGCCCATGGGCTCCAACTGGTTTTGGAACGAACACAAAAAATATATCTTGTATTCTCCGAAATCAAGGACATGCTATAGGTTATGGTGGATGTCAGAACCAAAGACACGCCACATGGTACACACCTTGGCCATTAGGACAGACTGAGAAAGAAACTGACATAGAACTTCTTCCTATAATATACCCGGGCCAAGAAAAGTTTGGAGAGAAATCTTTTGACGCATGGACTGGTAAGTATAAACCTGATTTAGTCTTAGCACATCTAGACTTCCAAATGTTTAAACACATGACTGATAAGAAGACACCAAGTCATTTACAATTACCTATGTATAATCACAAAGGTGTTCTTTTAAATAGGAAGGAAAGAATTCAGTTAATTAATGAAGCGTTTCATGACGCAGCCAAAGGACCTAAATGGAAGTTAGGTTGTATTATACCATACGATGGTGAGCCTTCGTTACCAGAATGGAAATTACAATTGGATAATGTAGACTATGGAGTTGCAATGTCAAGGTATGGTCAGATAGGATTGAAAAAGGATTTTAATTTTGATACTACATATATACCACATGGAGTAGATACTGACCTATTCAAGCCAATATTGAATGCTACTTATGGTGATGTAAAGAAAGACGCTAAGAAATTCATAGTAGGGTGTGTGGCTAGAAACCAGCACCGTAAAAATATACCACGCTTAATAAAAGGTTTTGCTCAGTTCGTTCAGAAGAATAAATTAAGTCCAGACCAAGCAGGTTTATTATTACATATGGATTGGAACGATGCTATGGGATGGAAGTTCCCTCATTTCGCAGAACAGTATGGTGTAGCTGATTACCTACTACCACCACAGATGGGAACATTAGATTCAGGTGAAGCTGTTGATGAAAAAGGAATGGTTAATATATACAATATGATGGATGTATTTGTATTACCTACAGCAGGTGAAGGGTTTGGTATACCAAGCTTAGAAGCAATGTCATGTGGTGTACCTATATGTGTAACTAATTATACTACAGGTTATGAGTTAATTAAGTGTGATGATGCAAGTAATGAAGATGTACCTATGTATCCTCTTGGTGGACAACATAACGAAGTAGGACAAAATGGTCGAGACCATTTAGAAGAAGAAGATATTTGTGAGAGAGGTATATTAATACCTTATAAAGATATGTGGTGGGACACGCCAGCCCGTGCAGCACCACAGAGAGCTATTGCATCTGAAGTAGCGATATGTGAAGCTATAGATTATTACTATAATAATCCAGATAAAAAACTATCAGCTGCTAAAGCAGCACGCAAACATGCTATAGACTACTATAGTTGGGATGTAATAGGTAAGAAGTGGATAGACTGGGCTGACAAAATAACAAAGGAAATAAAGAAATGAACTTAGTATTTGGAATGGATGGTATAATATGTACCCCATGTAAAGACTACACTGAAGTAGAAAGAGCTAGACCTTTAGATAACGTAAGAGATTTTATGTTATGGCTAAAGAAGAATGACCACACTATAACAATATGGTGTAAGAGACCGAACTCATTAGATTGGGTTATGGCAACGAAAGAATGGTTGTCAGACAATCAGATACCTCACGACAGAGTGTTGTTCGAAAGACCACACAATGCAGTGATGGTTAATGAAACACCACCTAATGCTAAGTATTACAAACATGATAATGATTTATCTATTGTAGCAGGTATGTTCGAGGACTGGAAGAAATGGCTTCACACAGCGGAATAGGTGGAGTAGGGCCTATAGCCAAGGTAACTTGGTTAGACGCTGCTCAACAGATAAAAATGCACACTATAAATGCTAAACATCCTGAGATGCACTTAGCAGTCTGCGAAACTATTGGTGAAATTATAATAGACGACCCAAAAGTTTTAATAGTAGTCCAACATTGGTCTGATACCGATGGTATAGATATCCTAGCGATACCTAAAGATTGGACACAAAAGATAGAGATATTAAAGGAATGTACTTCAGAGAATTCGGAATCCCCGCAAGAATAGCCAGATGTTACAACGTTGAACAGCTAGAAGAAAAGGTAGCTGAGTTTAATGGTAAGAAGAACTGTTACACTAGTGTGTTTGTTTTTGACGACACAATGGACAGAACAGAAGGTAAGACCAACTATGACTCTGCTGTTTTAAATACTATATGGTTTGACTTTGATGACGAAAAGGATGTAAACAAATGCCTAAGAGACGTAAGAAAATTTATAAGACAATACTGCAAGCCGAGAGAGATAATCCCAAGGATATATCTTACAGGGGGGAAGGGCTTTCAAATGAACATAGACCTGTACTCCCACGTGGACTTATCGGATACTTTGAAAAGAGACATGTTAAGAAATTACTTGACATCTATAAAAAGTACCTATAAGCTAAAGACATTAGACCAAGCATGTATTAACAATAGTGTGGCATGTTTGAGAAGAATACCTAACACCCAATACATATCTAAGATTGAGGGGACTCCAACTGGAGTATGGTGTACACAGTTTAGTGTCGAAGAAGTAATGAAACTATCTATAGAAGAATTGTACGCAATGGCTATGGATGGACCACGAACTGAGGAGTTCGAATCAACTAAGAGTAAAAAAGCTTTTAGAGACTTTGTTGAGTTTACTTGTGACGAACAAGAAGTAAAGCACAATGTATCTCTAAGCATTACTTACCTCTTAGATAAGGTAAACAATACAGTAGTAAGCTCTACTAAGCACAGTAGCTTTGTTAAGAATGACTATATAATGCCCTTAAGGGGGTGCATAACAGAGCTCATAGAGCGTAATATAGAGCGTGGACATAGCAGCCACGAAGAAAACAAAATAATTGGTATGGAGTTAATCAATGCAGGATTCTCCAACCGTGACATTCACTTTGTATTTGAAAGTATCTATAACGAACCCGGTCGAGACTGGGGTTGGTATACTGAGGAACCTAGTAAGGCTGGACACATCATACATAACATGAGAGAGAAAGCTTTAAATAGATACTCAAAGGATAAGTTAATACAAATGAAAGTATGTTCAGGTGATTGTGCCTGTTCATAGGAGTAAAGAAAAATGGCAACATTAAAAAGACTAGAGAAACGTATGAACGATGTAGAAGCATGGGTCAAAGACTTCGATAGAGGTCAAGGTCCAGCGCAGACAAGTGAAAATATGAATTGGTTAATTGGTCAGACCAGACAACTGGGAGACAGACTCACACAAACAGAGCAACAAGGTATGCAAATGCAAGAAGCTCTTCAGAAGAACGCTGAGATTGTGAACACATTCATAGAAGACAATGATATGGTAGCTGACTGGCAAGCATATCTAGCAAAACTACAAAAGGAATCAGAAGATGCCCTTCAAGAGTCAGAAACAGAGAGCTTGGATGTACAAGAACAAGCCGAAGATGGCGAAGAAGTGGGAGAAGGAAACGCGTAAAGGCGCTAAACTTCCCACTAAAGTTAAATCTAAAGGCAAAAGAAAAGCAACGAAACGGAAGAAATAATTAACGCAAAGACAAAAACAGGTAATTAATTATGGCAGTAATAACAATAAAAGTTTCCGGTAAGGAAGGTTGTCAAGCAGATGTATACATAGCACGCTATGAAGTATACCCTAACGTAGACCCAACAGGTATATGTGTAGGATTCAGAACTGTTTGCACCCCAAATAATTTATCCGGATATTGGGACACTGTTGTCCCCAACACAGATATACCAGAAGGTAAAACACCTTCTGAAGTAGCAGCACTAGCATGGAGTGGTACCACAAATACTACTGCTCTATCAGGAACTATTGTTCCATGGGCTGAGACAGAGATGGTTAAAGCATCAATCATTGGCGACGAGTTTGCTAAGATTGAAGAGGATGGTAAGTAAGCATGGCTAAGAAAGAAGTAAAGAAAGAAGAAGTCAAAGAAGAAGTCAAAGAGGAAGTCAAAGAAGAAGATTTCTCTACAAAGATTATGCAAGATGGTACTAGATATAAAGTCTACCCAGATGGCAAAGAAGAGTTGATTAAATAATGGCTAAGAAATCTAAAGAAACAAAAAAGGCTGAGCCTAAAAAAGAAGTAAAGGTAGCAAATCCTTGGGACCACTTAGGTGAACCCACTACCCACCCTGATTATATGGGAAAGGATATTTATATGAAAGACGGTTGTCATGGATATTTCGATGATGACGGTAAATTCATGAAAGTGTGAGTTTATTAACTACACTAAGTCGTTGTAAGTGTGACTCAGAAAAGAGTTGCACTTGCGCTCGGCGCATATTAATTAATTTTAAAAAATAGAACAAGGCTTTTATAGTAGCGTAAACTATAGTAATGAACCGCAATTTGGAGTGGTAAAATGTTTAAAAACGAAGTAGCAGAATTTATATATAAAAGAACGTATTCACGTTGGTTAGAAGATGAGAACAGGCGAGAAGATTGGCCTGAGACAATAGAAAGGTTTATTGGTTTTATAATTTCAGAAAGACCTGATATACCAGAAAAGACTATTAGCAAAATAAGAAAGTACATGTTAAAGTTTGCAGTGATGCCATCGATGCGTTTCCTGTGGGCAGCAGGTCCAGCAGCCAAGGCTGACAACACTTGTATATATAACTGTTCTTTCGCGAAGATTAATTCTGTTGAAGCATTTGCAGAATGTCTGTACGTATTAATGTGTGGTACTGGCTTTGGTTTCTCAGTTGAGGAAGAAGAAGTATCTAAACTACCTGAGGTACCAGCAATTAAATCAGCACAAGGTAACGCTAAAGTTGTTATCGAAGATTCAAAAGCAGGATGGGCTGACTCAGTAAAGACATTGATGGGAAGCTTATATGAAGGACAGAATGTTTATTTTGATTATAATGAGATAAGAGGTGAAGGTGCAAGACTTATGACTATGGGAGGCAGAGCCTCAGGTCCAGCACCATTGATAAAGTTACACGATTTTATTCGTGAAACTATGCACAACGCTCAAGGTAGAAAGATGACTACACTAGAAGCTCACGACATCTGTAATCAGATAGCTGAGATAGTTGTAGTAGGTGGAGTGAGACGTAGCTCCCAGATATCTTTGAGTGATTTAACTGATAAAGAAATGAGACACGCTAAGGAATGGCCTTTCCCTATCAAGAGAGCAATGGCAAACAACAGTGCTATCTACAGAGAAAAACCATCCGCAGCAGATTTCTTAATCGAATGGGGTGCGTTAGCTAAATCAGGAACTGGTGAGAGAGGTATATTTAATCTATCCTCAGCCCAAGCTAAAGCCCCTGCACGTCGTTACGCTCCACTCATACAGGGTACAAACCCTTGTGGGGAAATAATGTTACGAGACATGCAGTTCTGTAACCTTTCGGAAGTAGTAGTAAGAGAAGACGATGACCTTGATACGTTATTAGACAAGGTTGAGACAGCAACATGGCTTGGTATTATACAAAGTTCGTTCACAGACTTCCCATACCTTAGAAAGGAGTGGAAAAAGAATTGTGACGTAGAAGCGCTTCTAGGCGTTAGTTTGACTGGTCAGATGGATAACCCTTCCATATTGACATCGGAGGCCTTAGCGGCCCTTAAAAGCCGTGTTTTGCGTATATCTCGCAAAGCATCAGGTATACTAGGAACTAAAATGCCAGCAGCAACCACTTGTGTAAAGCCATCAGGTACTGTTTCACAACTTGTAGATTCAGCGTCTGGAGTTCACCCAAGATATTCTCAATACTATATCCGTCGTTATAGGATAGCAGCTCGTGACCCATTATTTAATTTAATGAAAGATGCAGGCATTAAATGTAGCCCAGAGAATGGCCAGACTAAAACAAATGCCAGTACATGGGTATTAGAATTTCCTGTTAAGTCTCCAGATGGATGTATAACAAGAAAGAATGTGACTGCTTTAGACCAGTTGAAACATTATAAAAACCTACAACATAACTGGTGTGAACACAATGCTAGTATGACTGTGTATGTCAGAGATGATGAATGGTTCGAAGTAGGTAATTGGGTGTATCAAAACTGGGATATTATTAACGGTGTATCTTTCCTACCATACTCTGGTGGTAAGTACGAACTGGCTCCTTATGAGGAAATAGACCATAGAACCTACGAAAGGCTTATAAAGGCTCAGCCCGTAATTGATTATAAGCAATTGTCAGAATACGAGACTCAAGACAATACCCAAGGTAAGTCTGAGTTTGCTTGTGTTGGTGACAAATGTGAAATTTAAACATGGAATTTGAAAAAGATATTACAGGATATGGTCGCAAAATGGGCCGTGACGCAGGTATTACATCAGACGGTAGAATAGATTCCGTAGTAAAATTAGGTGGAGGAGAATTTGAAGGCATGCAACCAGCAGGTACTGTTGCTGTTAGAACAATGAATCCCGGTGGCTCAGAAACTTCTGGTGGTGGAGGACACGCCGGAGACTATGCACCTTCCTATGGAAGAAACGATGGTGTAGTTGGTAACCCAAGAGGACCACCAGCTATGAATAACCCTTAGTTATCTCTACTATTAATATATTCTGCTAGAGTTGGAGGCTTTCTATTTATGAGAACACTCATTTTATAACTTGAAGGAGAGAATGATATGTTTCTACCAAGAACTCTATAGTTTCCATCATATTCATCTTCGCCAGTAACAACTCTTATAACACTATTCTCTGGTAAATACACACCTTCAAAAGTATCAAACGTATATTCATACTGTGTTTTCAAATTAGCTTTAAATATTTTTTGAGCAAAGTCTTTACATTCAGCAGGTGACAAAAGATTATTATTAGTTACTTCTATGTAACTTCTATCTAATGCATCTATCGCACTGTCGTGTGTAAAAGTACCCTTAACACCATTCCCGTTTACAATTATAACTGTAGGAACCTTTCTATTTATTATATTTAAATTAGTTATATTATCATATTCATTGTAGGTATGTGATATAACAGAGTTATCTACGTCAGACTCTAACTCTATTACGAACTGAGAATTAGTACCGTCGTCTATCAGTTTAGCTATATTAGGTCTAGGTAAATCTAAAGTGTCAGTATTAACTGAGGCACTAAGTATTCTTTTTATTATATCTAATACTGAAAAGGTCCCACGTATAGGGTCTTTCGATGTAGAGATTATAGGATTGGTGTCACCAATATAATCAGTTTTTAATTTACTATCTAGTTTACCAAGTTCTATTGCTTTTTTTATGGCAGCACCACCAGTTAAACCATCAAGATTAATTCTATCATCTAATGCTACTCTAGCAGTTTCTTCTTCACCACCCTTTATTAGATAGCCGATAGCATCTTCTGCATGTATTTGTATTTCATTATAATTTTCCTTAACTCTTTTTATCCAACCTCTGAATAAAGGAACTGCGTCAGTAGTATTCATAAACATTGTAACTTCTTTATTCCAAAAGTTTAATCCCACTCCTGTAGATGTAGGCATGGTAAAATCTAATTGACCAGCTTTCAATGTACCCTGTTGTGATAAACCAGCATTAATAAAATCTATTTCTAGACCATCAATAAAAATCTTAGGAGTAAGTTCTAACATCCTCTATACCTCCAAGAGGGAATATATCTGTTATCATGTTTCTATTACCATCATATATAGCAATATCTTCTATAGTCATATTAAAGGTATAATTAACAACTGAACGAGGACCACTTGCCCCTCTTGTATCTTGTACGTCAGTTATAATACCCCAGAACCGTACAAAGGTTCCATCCTTTTGTTTCTCATCCCAGAATACTCTAACACTATCTGCTTGTAAATCTCGAACTTTCTTTAAATAACCATATAGCGTACCGGGACCATGTAAATCGAAATTATCACTTATCGAGTCACTCTCATCACCTAAAGCTACACTGCTGAAGGATATCTTTTCTATACCTATACCAGTCTTGGCGATATATACTCTACCCTTTCTAGTTATAGCCTCATAGTAATTACCAGTTCTTCCTACTGATATATCACTAGTTATAGGTAAAGATGTTAATGCATAAGCATGGTCATCAATTTCTTCTACATACTGAGAGAAAGAGTTGTCATAGGGTAACATATTCCATACCTCAGTTCCGACCACACCAGCAGCAGCACCTGTAGCAGGTGAGGATTGTGTAGAACCACTTTGGTATTTATTACCTTTCAATACTATTTTTAAAGCATATTTATCAGTACCACCCCATTTAGTATTCATGGCTGTTCCCATTGCAGAACCAGACATAAAGGAAAAATAATTCAGCCAAGTACCACCATCTTTTGAATCAACAGGATTTATTATATAAGCACCAGCGGCTGCTCCAGTAGGATTACTACTCCAAACTTTACTTGCACCATCTATAACATCATACCAGTTAATTCTTCTAAATTTAAAAACATAAGTTGTTGCCGGTGATGTAATAAACTTACCATATACTGCCGGATTACCTCCACCCCAGAACAGTTTATCACCAACTTGCACAGTAAATGTATTTGTGCCATCATAACCATCTTCAAAACCATCAGCTACCCAGTATCCAGCACCAGCATTAGCTACGGGTCCTACCATATTACCAGATTGTAATATAGCTAAATATTTATAAGAACCAATACCATCAGTATTTCCCGACAAAGCAGTAGGCCAAGTACCAGCAGTTCTTACAAACGTAGCAGTTTTACCTTCTGTAGTAGTACCAGTTGCACTACATGTAGCTGTAATCGTAAATTCAAAATTGTTAGCAGTAGGTGTAGCCGATACTATAGAACTCTCTGCATTACCCCAACCAGCGTAGTCAGAGTTTTGACCCATTAAATCATACATAGAAACAGCAGACCAGTCAGTAGGTTCATCAAATTCTATAAAACCAGATTTACTAAACGATGCTCCTGTTGTTATATAAGTATCTCCACTCTCATCTCGATAATCTACTGTAGATTTAGTACCATCTTGGAACTTGAGTGGTTTCCAATATATATCTGCTAACGGATTTTTATTGTTATCTGCATGTAAGTAATATAAACCAGCTATCTGATTTTGATTAATACCACCAGATACATTAAACATTAAATCTTTAGCATAAGGTGTACCTTCTAAATATATTTTATTATGTTTCTTATCTGCTACCAATATCAAATATTCATAGGCTTCTCTGTCGTTACCTTCTCTATCTTCATAATCTAAAGTATTAACTGCATCTAAATCAATCTGGCCGCTGTTACCAGAAACATTATTATATGCAGCTGTAGTTACGTCTACAGTGTAAGTAGGTGTAGTAGGTACTAAGTTTTCGTAATTTCTACATATAGACTGAGCAACACCACCTAATTGTTTTTGGTCGCCAAGAATATCCCAGTTGAGAGCAGGAGATATTCTAAATATACCATCATAGGTATCTATCTCACTACCTGCACCACCGTTACCACTTACCCAAGTTCTTAAAAGGTGTCCTTGTGGAACAAACCTATTATAATCATCTAATAAAAACTGGTCTACCCTAGGCTCAACAGTCCCAGCACTATACCACGTTAGGTTAGCATTAGCACCAAAAGCTAATACATAATCATTGTTTGCATCAGTTGTGATACCCTTTTGCATTAGACCATCAGGTCTAGGAGTGTATGTAAAGGAAGACTGATAACTTCCTGCATTAGTACCAGAAACAGCTGTTAGTTTAGTAGCATCACTTTGCCAAACATCTATAGGTACAAACCAATTATTACCATTGTCATAACGATAATTAGTTAAACTTGTATTAGATGCAGCAGTTCTACTCTGAGCCATATCAAAATTGACAACACGTCTTGAGTCTTGTGATGTCTTTAAGGGTATACCATCAGATAAGTATGTGACAGGGTAGTATGGTGTTAATGCTGCACCACCTGCTGTAAGATTAGCTCCTGTCGTTAATATAAACATTTTAATTTTATTGTAATTGTTGTTAGTTGTGAAGTCGTCAGTCGAAGCTTTTGAGTTGACCCATTTAACTTTATTAATTCTTCTCACTCTATAATCAGCACCATTAATCTTTTCGACACTGTTACCGTTTGCTAAAGGTACACTCGTAGTTTTAGATATTGTAATAGTAGCACTAGAACCACCAGCACCTTGCCCTTCAGAGCCTGAGACTAATCCATATACAACCTCAGCTTCTACCTCTATTGTAGCTGCACTACTTGTTAAATCAGTCTGAGAAAGTGTAGGCGCTACTGCGATAAATATATCTTGTGCACCATACTTGTCAAAGTAACTATTATCAATACCACTGAGCACTTGCTTATTTTCTAAGTTAATTACGCTCGTGGCAGCTTTATCAGAGACTATCATGTTATCAATAGTAGATGACTCCTCATGTGGAGCTATACTACTGTTAGTAGATTCTTTAGAAAAATATTTAGAGAATATACCCTGAGAGTTAACTGTTTGTATAACTGGTTTGAATGTACCAGTCTGAGTGTAAGTATGAGCTACCACAGCAGAGCTTATTGGGTAATCATATTGTAACCATTGATAGTTAGCATTTTCCTTACTGTTATCGCTACCATCATCCCAATCTACATAAATAGCTCTAACATCTGTATCGTCGAAGGCTAGTCGAGCATAACGAGTATCATATACATTTGCAGTAGTAACAGCAGAAGTACCAGCATCTGCATTGGCTTTGGTTGTGTGCCAAGTAAGGCCGCTCATATCGATGTAGCCTCCCATGATACTAAGTTAGATGTACATACGGTGTCTCTACTACTTCCTATAATATTATGATAATCATATAAAAACAAACGGGCATTATATTTTATAGCAGTGCCTCCTGCTGCGGTTTTATCTGGCAAAAACTCTGTTGATAAAACATATTCTTCTGAAGATGTTGGAACATGTAGTTGTTTATTGTGTACAAAACATTCCTGCATAGTTCCTCTAAATTTCTTAGTTCCACCAGTGTCTGCTTCATTACCAATATTAATTTTACCATCATAAGACGTACCATTATATAATTTATTACCCTTAGTCCAAGTACCTGCTGATTGCTTTACTAAACGACCATTGACATACATCTTAATGTGGTTTGAATCTAAATTAGAATTAAATGTTACAACTACAAACAAAGGAGATTCACCATCATTAGGGAAACTATAGTCACTTGTAAGAGTTACTGTTTTACCAGACACCACTGTAGAACCAGAAGTCAATGCAACAACTGGTGTTACGTCTGCATTAGCAGAGGCGGCTTTTGTATAATATATCTTAAAGGCTCCTCTTGTTGAATTATCAGTAAACATAGTACCCTGTATCTGAGAAGTTGTATCATTAGGTACACCATGTGCCACAAATGTAACTTCTTCATTATCAAAATAACTCCATGCTACATTAGCAGCGGTCTGTGGCCAATCAATTTGACTAGTAGATGTAGCGTGTACTCCATCATATGCCCAGCCGGAACTACCAGTGATACTACGTTTAGTAAGTGGTGCTAAGTTTCCAGCTTTAATTCTAGAAGCACCAACGTAATAACTACCTGTTGCCTCTCGGTTATTATCTGGCATCTCATTTAATGGTGCATGAAAAGCAGTATCTTCGTATTTATTTGTTATACTATTTGTTGAAATATATAGTAGCCTGTACAGAATATCGTCACCTTCTTCACCCCAGCTGAATTTTACAGCATTTAATTCCTCTCGGTCTAATTTGTACAAGTCTACTTTGTTTTGACCAGAGCCAGAAAGTATATTAAAATTAGGGGTTAGTGTTAATGGTGTTGTTATTTTAGGTAATTCATCTTTATATTCCCAATATATAGTAGGTACTTTACCTACGTCGGTAGTATACTCATCACTATATATATGTACCTTTTCTAAACCACAGTCATTCAATCCCATTCTAAATACTAAATCTTCACCGGGACTTGTATCTCTACTTTTAGCTAACGCTGTTAAATCTAATTCTACGTATTTATTAATCAAAGCAGTTGCTTGAGCAACTTCTCCACCTTTATTCTCTTCCTCATCATATGCACCATATCCATAATCTTTATTAGTAATTAAAGTACTATTACTCATGGTAGGGTCTAACCACCAAGAATGAGTATACAATCCAGACCTACCTATTTTATCTGTAGGTGGTGTACCTGTAGTTCCTACTAAACTAGCATCAAAACCATAAATTGATTCATTCCATGTACTTCCAGACATAGAAAGTGCTGTAATAGGATTAGTATTACTTGTACCATTAGCACCCACATCTTGAACTACAACTGCATTTTGATAAGTACGGCTGACTTTATTAGCGGATTGCCACATGGTTACCCAATATTTTTTAGGACTAATCCAAAGTCTACTCAAATTTTCTTCAGTACATAATTTTGTAGTCCCTTGGTCCGAAGTAACTATATTTGTATTAAATGTAATTATTTTTTTAGCAGAATCGATTTCTATACCTTCTGCTAATTTAAGAGATGTAGAACTTGCATGTACTCCCCACCCCTTTGTACTAGCATTACCAGTAGCTGTTATAGTCGTGTTAGTAAAAGTCTCACCCATAAGATATATAATAAACTCGTCGTTTAAATATTTATTGAAAATAGTAGGGTCATTCACAACTAATTGATTTTCGTTCAACCTATCTATATTTTTACCAGCAGCTCCCGGAACTCCTATAATTTTAGTAGAGGCCATAACATGCTCTCTCTTTGCCCAGTTATATCCTGCTGTGGCTGAAGCTATATCTGTTCCACTACAGTATACTCTTAGTAAACCTTTAGAAGTAAAACCATCTTGAGAAGGCACAGGACCAATACCACTTGCACCAGTTCCATCGTTGTCTGAGGTTAGATAATTTATCTGCCCCATATTTCCGAAAGTAGCGCGTGTTGAATTAACACTAGAAGTTATATCTCCAGCATCTCCAGTTGTAAATATTTTATTTAAATTAATCTCATTGTAAGCTGTTTTTGCGTTGCTGTCAAATGTTTGTGAAGCAGTTGCTCCAACACCAGCCCAGTAGACTTTACCCCAGTTTTGACCACCTAAACGTTGAACAGCAGAATTACTATAACTTAATTGACTTATAGTTCCACTAGGCTGTACTCTATCTAACGAACCCATCTGCATAGTATTAAAACCATTAAATAGTACATAGCCAGTGTAGGAATTAATATTTTTAACAGGTAACATTGCAGGGTCTTCAAACCCTATACATATATTCTCTATAGAATCATGAACAGCCATATTACCACTCACACTACTTACATTTGATTCCCATGCCTTTCTACTAGCACCAGAAGTAGTCCAACCACTATTTATAGTTTTAAATTGGTCGTGACGTGGGCTTGTATAACCTTCTTGCCTAAATGTTAAACTCTGTTGAGTACCTACAGAAGCACCCGGAGAACAGTTAGTAACATCTGGTATGAAATTTTTAAAATCAATATTGTCTATATATAGTTCAGCTTCAATTGCTGCACCACTAGGTAAAGCACCTTGTGCGTCACCCCACCCAAATATCCCAGCAGAGTTGGCATAAGTATTATATGTTGCAAAAGTATCGTCGGCAGTTCCATCTATCCATCTAAAATTCTGTACCCAAATAGTCATGTGTTTTGGATACATCTCAGGATTATCCTGCCAGTTATATATAGCAGAAGGAGCACCACTAGGTGCATTTCCACTAGCATTCCAATTACTATCATAAATAGCAGGGAAATAAACATCAACGAAAGGAATGTTTTTAAGACTATCTTCATCTGCTACTGTACCAGAAACTGGTATTTCATTCTCAAAATAAACTCTCATAGGAGAACCAGCTGCTGCATATTGTTTTTCATTGCTTGATAAAAAACTATCATATACATTACTCTGTGCACTTAATACGCTATTAGGTTGTTGAATGTCTATAAAAGTTCTCATATTAAACCAAGAGTCTACAGGCAACTCTACCTGCCTAACACCATCGTTAGATTCTAATCCATCTCCAAAATTGGTCCAGTCTACTAATCCTAACATCATAGTATTTTGTAATTTAGCAGCAGTATCACCCAATGTAAGCTTAGTAAGTCCATACTTTAGATTAACACCCGGAGCACTACTTGGACTGATTATACTTGAAGTATTACCAGTACCCCACCATGGGGCTACAGGTATAGCAGAGGCCATAATGACTTGAGGGTTAGTATCAACTGTTTCAGTATCTATACCTACTTTCCTGAAGGTAACACCACCTACGATGTGTTCACTACTTTCACCAGTGTAATATCTTTCTAAACCGTAATCTAAAAATTTATCTAATGTTGTGTGGTCACTCTTTGGTTTGTAGTTTGAAAACGTAACTGTTACAGAACGTAAAAAACCAGTATTTAACATTTTGGTTCCAGCTGTATATGTAGGAGCAGTACTCGAACCAGTCCCAGAAGGATAATAAGATTTAGCAGTATCAAAACCGGCGTCACTCGCACTGAGAGTACGAGCAGCAGCTAAATAAGGTGTAAATTGTAATTTTGCAATATTCATTTGCATAGATATTTCAGGTAAAGCAAAGGTAGAACTCCCAAAGGCTACGTCAGTTGAACTTGTCCATGTTGGATAAGGTATATTAAATACCGAGGCTCTAGTAACAGAGGGTGATATTTGTCTTGAACCCATAGCTTTTTGTAAATTAGCGCTAGCTGTGCTGTAATCCCAGAGATGATACATGCGGAACGATTGTGCTCCACCAAATTTTCTTTCAGCAGATAGTTCACATTTAGTCATCAATAGTGGGTTTGACTCTGAAGATGTGAAAGGATTGTTCATATTGGCTGATTGATATACTTCATCGAATATCGTGTTACCGGGACTTCCTCCTACGTCATTATCAGTACTTCCTGCGACAGGAGATTTAGCTTTGAATTGGATAACATCTTTTATATCTTTGTATTTCCAGAAAGGTTTTTTCCATGTTAGTTTTTCTGCATTACCTTTCCTACCATCATATACAGGTCTCCATACTCCATTAATATCATCAGTCTCAGGTTTGATATTTATATCTTGACCATTTTGAGAAAAATATTTTCTTAATGAAAACGTTTTATACTGACCCAGCAGACTACCTAATCCTCCAGCAGCCTTAGCTTTAGCTACACTAATGGGTAAAAATGCTGAAGACATCTCAACAACGCCAGTTCCAGCACTTTTTAATATATTAATATTACCTAGTGTTTTATCCGCACCATCAAAATTCTCAGACATTAATCTATTGTCAGTATCTAATACGCTATGGTAAACTACAATATCTGCACCGTCTAAATAATCGACATTTGTAGCAGGATTTACACCTGTATTAGCGACATTACCACTTAAATAAGCTACAGACATTCTACCCTCTGCTACTTCTACACCGGGTTTTAATCGATATAATTCTATTTGAGGAAGTGTGGGTGTTGTAGCTAATGTAACTCCACTAACAAACACATTGAGGTAACCACCAATTAACTCTGAATTACCATAAGCAGGGGTTTCTGCTATACTACCAGATAAAGTGTATGCTGTTTCTTTAAATCCTCCTTGTAAACTAATTAAATCTCCACTACTACCAACTGGTAAATCACCAAAGTTTGGTGTAACAACGGAAGCGGTAGTAAGTGTACTTCTTTTATAAAATGTATTTTTTTCTACTGCTCTCATGCTCGTCTCCTCATTGCAGGATTACCTGCAAAACTATCGATATTTAAATTTGATTGGTTCATTTCTGCTGATTCCACTGTTAAGTTAGATACAACCATGCCACCTCCAGCTCCGGAAAAACCTCTATCGGCACTTTGTTGCATAATATGATTGGTTGCACTATTATTTAAAACTTGTCCTCCTCCGTTCGGTCTAAATAGCTCAGGACCACGTTCTCCAACTAAGTATGGAGAGCCTCCTGAAGCCATACCACCAGTAGCCATAGGTCGTATATAGCCACCAGTTGCCATACCGGGTACTCCTATATTACCTAATCCTTGAGATATTTTATCAAACGGTGACATAATAGCGTCTTTGAACGAACTAGCTAAAGAAATAATGTTAGCTATCCCACCACCTATGAATTTAATTAAATCCCATGTAGCAGCTAAAATCACACCAAACATTTTAAATCCTTCTATCAATCTATACATCCCTCCACCGGGTTCTGTAAAAGCTGTCCACGCTCCTTGTAATATT
>MDTC01155708.1_pt1 | contig 17656 bp, 25 predicted proteins | sample 811181 | NCBI WGS metagenome assembly MDTC01 (sample SAMN05326644, study PRJNA326480) | marine metagenome | isolation source: seawater | place: Pacific Ocean: North | collected 2011 | reverse complement strand
GAAAGGCTCCCGGCCCAGATCCTTTAAGAAATGCTCTTACAAGCATCAAGAAGACCCTTGACGGAGCTATTAAAAATGGACAGAAGAAACTTAGACCTGTTGAAGCATATGATATAGTAATGTATGGCGCTGACGCTGTAATTAGCGGTGGTGTTCGTCGTAGTGCTACAATTTGTGTTTTTTCTGCTGACGATGAGGAAATGGCTAAAGCTAAAACTGGTAATTGGTTCACAGAAAATCCACAGCGTGGAAGATCAAACAACTCTGCTTTGCTATTACGAAACGAAACAACTAAAGAACAGTTTTCTGAACTAATGCAGTCCGTTAAAGAGTTTGGAGAACCGGGATTTGTCTGGTCTGATTCTACAGAACTTATTGTTAATCCTTGTGTAGAAATTGGCATGTGGCCCGTAGACGAAAAGACAGGTAAAACTGGATGGCAGGCATGTAATCTTTCTACTATTAACTGCGCCAAGGTTACTACTAAAAAAGAGTTTTACGAAGCTTGTGCTTCTGCTGCAATTATTGGCACACTACAATCTGGATTTGCTAGCTTTCCATATTTAGGAGAAGTTTCAGAAAGAATTATCAGTCGTGAAGCATTATTAGGCGTATCAATGACAGGCATTATGGAACAACATGAAATATGTCTTGATCCAGAAGTACAAAAGAAGGGCGCAGAAATAGTTAAAGAAACAAATAAGAAATTAGCCGCATTGATTGGTGTAAATCAAGCTGCACGTACTACGTGTGTTAAGCCAGAAGGAACATCTAGTTGTATTCTTGGGACATCCTCTGGTATACATCCCCATCACGCAAAGAGATACATTCGCAGAGTACAGGCTAATAAGATGGAGCCAATATACCAACACTTTAGAAGTATTAATCCTAGAGCCTGTGAGGAATCTGTGTGGTCTAACAATGACTCAGACGATGTTGTTTCATTCTGCGTAGAAGTTCCAGACGGCGCAAAAATTAAGAATCAAGTTGGCGCCATTGATCTACTTGAATATGTAAAGAGCACACAACGTAATTGGGTTGTAAGTGGTACTAATCCAAAGCAATGTACTCAACCTTGGTTAACACACAATGTTTCTAATACTATTAATGTTAAACCAGAAGAGTGGAATGAAGTTACAAACTTTATCTATAAACATCGCAAGCATTTCTGCGGCGTTTCTTTACTTCCCATTGCTGGAGATAAAGATTATGCACAAGCACCATTCACTACTGTGTATTTACCTAGCGAACAAATACAACATTATGGCGATGCTGCGATGTTTGTTAGTGGTTTAATAGAAGTTGGATTAGGATTGTATGATGATAATTTATGGGCAGCTTGTGGTAGCTTGCTAGGAGTTGGTCAAAAAATTAAAGGCAACGGCAAGAAAGACTATAAGGTTAGATGTCAAAAGTTTGCAGACAAATATATGAATGGAGATCTTAAGCAGTTGACATACTGCATGAAAGATGTATACAATTGGCATGAGTGGCTAGATATTAAACGTGAATACAAAGATATAGATTACACAGTAGTTATAGAAAAAGAAAATAATGTTAATCCAGTTCAAGAGGTAGCTTGCGCTGGCGGGAAGTGTGATATAATTTAAGAATAAATACTACATTAAGAGAGGGAACTATGATTTGGACTGTAAATATTAATTTGCTTAACGAGAATGCTACTAAGCCAACAAAGGCTCATACAGACGATGCGGGATGGGACTTGTATTCTTCTGTTAATATAAATATTAATCCAAAACAAAGAGATGTAATAAGCACCGGCATCTCTCTAGAAATGCCAAATCATTTTGCTGGACTTATCTGGCCCCGATCTGGCATGGCAGTTAAGCATGGTGCAGACGTACTAGCTGGAGTTGTAGACTCTGGTTATAGAGGAGAGGTCATGGTTTGCTTGTATAACACTGGAGACAAGATGTTGCAAGTAAGGCGTGGGGATAGAATCGCACAGATTATATTCCAAGAGGTTCCCGAAGTGGGTATCACCGTAATAGACTCACTAGGCTCCTCGCAACGAGGGAGTAATGGTTTTGGCAGCACAGGCACATAACAATCGAAAAAAGCGTCAAGAAAAAAAAGCATGTAAACCGAACGTACTGGAGGCTAAGACTGAAAATCAAAAAATATATATTAGATCTATTATAGAGAACGATGTTGTTTTTTGTACAGGTCCGTCTGGCAGTGGTAAATCTTTCATAGCGGCTGGAATCGCAGCGCAAAAATTACTTAAAGATGAAATAGATACCATCATTGTTACCAGACCTTTAGTTTGTACGGGTAGAGATCTTGGATCTTTGCCGGGAGAACTAAATGATAAAATCAAACCATATCTACAACCTATGGAGGAAAATCTAAAATTCTTTTTAGGTAGAGATAAATTTGGAATGTATTTTAATCAACGAAGAATTAGGTTTGAACCTCTAGAAACCATGCGCGGCTCTACTTTTCATGATGCTTACATGATTTTAGACGAAGCTCAAAATTGTACGTTGGAACAAATAAAAATGTTTGTCACGCGAATGGGCAAACATTCCAAGGTATTAATTAATGGTGATAATAAACAAACAGATATTTATAGAAATAGTGGTTTAGACTTTTGTATGGAAAGATTAAATGACGTACAGGGTGTCGGAATCTCTAAATTAGAGTATCATGATATACAGAGGAACGGAATAATTGGAGCAGTGCTATACGCGCTGGAGAAATAATGTTATACGATTATCAATGCACAAAGTGTAATCATGTAATGGAAGATGTTCAGCAGTCTATTAAAGATGATGCGTTAACTAAATGCCCAGAGTGCAACGAAGAGTCTTTAGAGCGAGTGATAACTGGAGGTCTGTACGGACACGTTTATCAAGAACCCACTACTATTGGGCAGCAGTGTGATAAAAACTGGAAGAACAAGGGTCATTATGAAAGATCTAATGCTATGCAAAAACAGGACGACAAAGCGAGAGAGAAGAAAGAATCAAGGAAGATGATCAACAGAATGAACAAAGAGCATCAACACCATTATATCATGACAGGACAGAAAAGAGGTTAAGGTGAAATACAATAGAAATGGCGAAGAATATTCAGACGTAGACAGTCTAGTTTTTGCTGAGAAGCTAGAAGGATCTCGACAGACTGTTTTTAGTGTTTTAACACATAATAACAATTTGTACGACCCTCTAGGCGCAGACAGCAATAGAGAGTCAAACTTAAATCTGACTCTCAGCAATACAAACGAAGATGCATTCAAATCTTATATGAAGTATTTGAAAACAAATAGTAGGATTTATATAACTAAAGCACAGAGGAGTTTTTTAAATGGCTAAAAAAGGACCGCTTGGAAAAGCAGAAGTATATTATATTGAACACCACAGAGAAGAACACGATGTGGACACTCTGGCTAAGGATTTAGATAGAACCAAGTCTTCTATCGCTAAGTATTTAAAAGATCACACATCTACGACGAAGAGCATGTTGGATCAAAGCATTACAAGACATAAGGGTGGCGCGGTCATGACGGAAAGCGCCTCTTCTATATCTGACGTAGTTGCTCAAAAAGGAACTCCTTTGACCGATTCTTGCACAACGACAATAAAGAAATGACATATATATTTGAAGAAGAAGGCTGGAAGATATATTACAAGAATAATCCAAAACATAGAAAAACAATATGGATTTATGTAAAATTTTCTAATGGCTCAACAGTGTTTTTAAAAGACATTAAAGAGTGGTTGACTATTCAAGATTATTGCCGCAAAAAAAATCTTAATGTTTACAGCATTGGGTTGCAATATAAGTCTCATAGAGAGACTATTGATTGTTCTCAATCAGATGGCGCTTACGTTGTTACGTCCATACGTGGTCAATATGGCGGTGAAACCAAACAATGTTTTACACTTGGAAAGATACAGGGAGATATAGTAATCAAAGAGTTATGGTCTACCCCCGAACTAATGAGAGAAGACCACTACGAAGATAGCGTTGACACTTGCTTTAGAGAGGCTTTAGTGTATAATGAAAAAGCAAAAGGCAAAACTGTTTAATAAAGATTATCAAAAACAGTGGTCTGAAGAGTATAACTACAAGCACATCCACACTGGAGAACATTGCACTTTTGAATCTTATGCTGCTGAGTACTTGGTATTGAGATGGACAGATGCTTTCAAGATGGACAAGCCGTCTTATAAATTCTGGACTAAAGGGGACAAGTACCACGATGTATTCATGAGAAACATGAAAGCTGCTAGACAATTGAAAAAAAGATTTGAACCAGCGCTAATACTCGCCGCTGTAAGATCAGAACATTTTGAAAAAATATATCACATTGGACTTAAAGCTCACAATCCGGCAGGATGGAAATATAATCCTGTTGCAATAGAAGCCGTAAAGAGGTATCATAAAGAACACGAAGATTCTTTGAAGCTATCTCAAGAGTCTAATAAAGAAGCCGTCATTGAAGAGCCAGAATCAAAAACATTGAAGCACAGAAATAGACAGTACGCAAACAAGAAAAGTTCAATAAACAAATTGAGGAAACTATGAGTAAAGTAAAGAATAAGAAAACGTCTAATAAATTTAAGACAGATGTTGTAAGTAATTCTGTGGTTAGTAAATATGGCGACGTTGTAAGTACTGGGACTGAAGTGTTAAAAACTATAAATCAATTAGAAGTTGTTAGCGTGTCTCCAGCATTAGACATTGCGCTGGGAGGTGGATTAAGAGAAGGTTCCGTAGTAGTAATGACAGGTGATCCTAAGTCTGGTAAAACAACAACTGCTTTACATTTCGCCGCTAAGTGCCAAGCTCAAGGCAAGAGAGTTATTTATCTCAACACAGAAGGTAGACTATCTAAGCAAAACTTTGATGGCATTAAAGGCTTAGATCCTGAAGGCATTCTTATTGTGCAATCCACAGACGACAAGATTCTTTCAGCAGAAGAATTCTTAAACATTACAGAGTATTATATTAATAATGATCCGGGCTGTTTAATAATTGCAGATTCATTATCTAATATGGTTCCATCCGTAGAGCTAGACGGCGAAGTGCGCACGGGCGTTCGTAACGCTCTACCTAGATTATTATCTATGTTCTTCAAACGTATTAGCGGCTCCCTCATGAAAAATAAAACAATTCTCATTGCTGTAACGCACAATATTGCAAATACTGGTGGGTCTCCATACGCACCAGCAAAAATGGCAGACTGTGGAAACATGTTGCAATATCAGGCTGGCACTAATATGGTAATCACTCATCGGGGTAGGTGGCAAGTACCAAAGGACAGTGGCCCACATGTGGGTCAGATTGCAAATTGGAACATAAAAACATCTTGCGCTGGAGGTACTCCAAACAGCACAGCAGAGAGCTGGATTCGCTATGGCATTGGTCTAGATGAAACTCAAGAAGTTGTGCAGATAGCCTGTGAATTTAGACTTATAAAAACTGCTGGCGCTTGGTATACTATTCAGTGCGCTCTTGATAATATAGATAATAAAGTAGTACAAAAACTATTAAAAGACAATGACGTAGGAGACAAACCAGAAGATATAGAAAGATTTTTTAAATTTCAAGGCTCTAATAACACCCTAGAATTTCTAAATAATAATCCAGATCTTTCATCTTTTATATATGATCAAATTAAGGAGCTGTTTTAATGACGCAAATTGATTTGAATAAAACAGAAGCATGGAGGATACTCGACGCTCTGCGTGGGTATAAGAGAGATTATGAACTTACTGATGCAGCACTAAGGACTATTAAAACGCTAGAAAGAAAACTAAAAAAAATAGTAAACTCATGAGTATAACAGACATTACAGAAATTGCCTGTGGAGTATTAGTCGCTAAACTAATAATAGGAGTAATAAATGAAGGCTATTGGTATAAATGGCAGAGAGTATACGTGGAACTTAAACGGTTACAACGTTCCAGCAAACGACACAAGAAAAAGATCAAAGTACCATATGAGAGCGCGAAGTCTTCTGCGAGAGATATTCCACTCTTACAGGATACTAGAAGAAGTGAAGTTACCGGGAAGCACAGTGTCGCACAGAAAGGGTGTGCTTTTTCTAGATTTTTTAATCCCCCAAATTAAATTAGGCATAGAGGTACATGGTCAACAGCACTATGAATACACACCGTTTTTTCATAAAAATAAGGCAGACTTTGTTATTGCAAAAGCCAAGGATGAAGATAAAATAGAGTGGTGTGAATTAAACAAGGTTGACCTTATAGTACTAAAGTATTCAGATACAGACGCACAGTGGAGAGAACAAATTGAAAACGGCGAGTGAGCAGTTGGCTGACTTAAAGGCTATGATTGATGACTTCTTAAACGCTAGTAACGCTAGGTTTAACAAGAAGTTTAGGGAGGATTGGCACAGATGTGCTAATGCTGGCAAAGATACTATAAGCACTCTCACTAAAGACGAGCTATTCACTTGGGCTTATGAATTGTACAGTTTCTCTACGCATCTACAAGATGAATTAAACATGCAGAAGATTGCTCTCAATTGGTGTAACGACAAGCTAAATAAAATGGTTGCAAAAAACCACGATCAGTTCAGCAAGTATACTAAGTATGAGGAACGTAGACCACTTATAATTGTAAACGATGAATATGCAGCTACAGTAGATCACTACCGTGAGATTGCAGAGTCAAGAGTTCAAGCCCTTGAGGGTAAGATATATGAATTAAAACGTAAAGCAGATATACTATTAGAGAAAGGCAAACGAACATGAGTATGGACGACTTTATGAGGTCTCTGTCCGACCAACAGAAAGCAATGTTCTTAGCAGCGTTGCAGGACAGTGGTACGCCCCCCGAAGCAGAAGTAACTGGTGACGAAGATGATTCTCAGGAGGCACTAGAGCGAGTACTTACTGGTAGATGGACAACAACGATGCCTCCACATATTAAGAAAGAATTTGAGAACGAAGATACTACTACTTCTGTATCAGACTTTACAATGAAATCTAAAAGTGGAGTAAAGCCTCAAAAGAGAAAAGAACGAGTTGCCGCTGGTAAAAACACTTGGTCTGACAGCGGAGAGAGTAAAGATGTGCAGACTCCAAGTATAGCAATGACGCCTAGAACAAGACCTCCAGCTAGGATGGTTGATATGAATTGTCATGTTTGCGGCAAATCATTTTCAATTAATTCTTCATTAGTGTATGGTCAGTTTTACAGATGCGATGGATGCTCAGGAAGGTGACATGGAAAAACTTTTAGACATTGGATCAGAGCGAGCTTTGCTAGCTAGTTTGCTACAGTATGGAATAGACGCACAAGTTATTGTGTCCGATATTATTTCTGTAGATAGCTTTGGTAATTTAAACAATAAAGCCTTGTATAGATGTATTGAACATGTAATAAGTAACGATCAACACCCCGACATTGTTACTATTATGTCTGCTGCCGAACACTTAAAATTGTCAGAGAGACTTAAGACAGAACAAGAGTTACAATATATTAAGTCCTTATATGATTTTCCTGTCACGCCTGAAAATACCTTGGGCTTTGCTGTTCAAATGAAAAAATTTGAATTTGCACGTAAAATACAAAAACTTACAAATAAGATACATAAAGATGTAGGCGCAGTCAATGGCTCTGAGAGTATTGATGAAGTCATAAATATTTTAGAAGAACCAGTTACTGACTTTTTGCGTGAAGATGATGGCGGGGAAAACCCAGAAAAGATAGGAGAGGGGATAGAAGACTATGTTAAATTTCTCGAAGAAAACAAATGTGATATCATTGGTGTACCCACGGGATTCACTAGATATGACGAAGCTATTGGGGGTGGTCTTAGACGAAAATGCGTTGACCTTGTATCTGCAAGACCCAAAGTTGGCAAATCAGTATTTGCTGATAATGTTGCTTTAAATGTAGCTTCACAAGGAATAAAGGTATTAGTACTGGATACAGAAATGTCTAAAGAAGATCATCTCAATAGGCTCATAGCTAATATCAGTGGGGTTCCTATCAACGAGGTTGCAACCGGCAAATTTACAGAAGATGATACTAAGCATAATAAAGTCAACGAAGCCGTTGCCAAACTAGAAGATATACCTTACAGTTATATCAGTGTCGCTGGAAAACCATTTGAAAACATTTTGAATCTTATTAGAAGGTGGGTGGCTCAAGAAGTAAAGACTGATGAATCAAATAAAACCAACGACTGCGTGATTATCTATGATTACCTAAAACTTATGTCCTCTTCGTCTATAACTAATAACATTCAGGAATATCAGGCTCTAGGATTTCAAATAACATCACTGCATAATTTATGTGTTAAACTAGACATACCTTGTCTATCCTTCGTGCAATTAAATCGTGATGGCATAACTAAGGAAAGCACAGATGCTGTTAGTGGTTCTGACAGGCTTATTTGGCTCTGTACTTCATTTAGCATTTTCAAATCAAAATCAGCAGAAGAAGTTGCGGAAGACGGTCCCAATGCAGGAAACAGGAAGCTTGTACCTATTGTGTCCAGACACGGAGCTGGCATGGATGATGGAGATTATATAAACATGCAAATGCAAGGCGCACATGCAAAGTTAATAGAGTTACGAACTAGGAATGAATTTAAGAACCAACCAGTGGGCGACACAGGTTTAGTAAAGGATATGGATAAGCTAAAAAATGAACTTGCAGACACTGAAACAGAATCTGAATAACGATATAAATAAAGTCCTAACAAAGCTTGGTGTAGAATTTGAGGACTTTGGAGATAATATATATTCAACATGTCCTATTCATGAATCTAGTGATAACCCCAGAGCTTTCTCTTTTTGTAAATCAAAAGGCATATGGAAGTGTTGGACTAGGGATTGTCAAGAGCAACATAGAAATGATGTGTTCGGTCTAATATGCGGCGTGTTAACAGCTAGAAACGGTCAGGATGCTGAGTTTAAGGACGCCTTAGAGTGGATAAAAAAGGAATTAAATATAAATATTGATTATAATTCCAGCGCTACTACGACTACCAAACCAACAGAACCCACAGACATTGAATCTATAAATAAAATATTTACAAAGAATAACAAAACTTTTAATGACAGGCCAGTACAATACGAATGCAGTTGTGAGGTTCCCTCAGTCTACTTTTCTAATAGAGGATTTGCCAAAAGAACATTAAAGCATTTTGGAGTGGGAGATTGTTCAGAAAGCGGTATAATGAATGAGAGATCTATTATACCTATACATAACGATGTCGGAGACATAGTTGTAGGCGCTATTGGTAGAAGCATTAAAGAATATAAAACTCCTAAATTTTTAATTACGCCAAAAGGATTTGACAAAAATAATTATTTTTATAATTTTCACAGGGCAATCAAAACTGCTTGTAGAACTAATACTATGTATGTTCTAGAAGGTCAAGGTGATGTGTGGAGAATGTACGAGGCGGGAGTTACAAATGCTGTTAGCGTATTCGGCAAAACAATATCCAGACAGCATATAGATAAACTTAAAAGACTTCCGATCACACACCTTGTTGTCATAACAGACAACGATCAAGCGGGAAGAGAAGCAAGAATAAAAATACAAAGGTCTTTATCAAGAATGTATAAGATTACATTTCCTAAGCTTTCTAATAAAGACATTGGAGATATGAGCGTAAAGGATATTAAGAACAATATATTAATTGATTTGAAAGGTACATATTAATGAAAATCATAGGTATATCCGGCAGGAAACAGTCTGGTAAAAATACAGCCGCAAATCATATAGCCGGTTCTATATTAAAAGCAAAAAATATGATACAAAACTTTGTAATCACTGACGATGGCGCTTTGTCCATTAATACTACTGATAGCAATGATAATGCAGGGTGGGGAGTGTTTGATCTAACCAGAAAAGATGAGACATTCGTTAGCTATGCAGAGCAGGAAATTTGGCCTTTTATAAAGATATACCATTTTGCTGATCCTCTCAAGTCTATTGCTGTAGAATTGTTTGACTTGAAACCAGAGCAAGTGTACGGGTCTGATGCAGAAAAAAATACTTCAACCCCATACACTCAAAATGGATGGAAGCACCAAATGACTGCTAGAGAATTTTTGCAATATTTTGGAACAGAAGTCATGAGAGATATAAAAGATTCTATCTGGGTTGACTACACCATGAAAAGAATAGCCAAAGAACAATCATCTGTAGCTATTATACCAGATGTAAGATTTCCCAACGAAATCAACGCCATCAAGGAGGCGGGAGGAATTGTCATTAGATTGACTAGAAATCCTTTTGAGTCTGATCATGACTGCGAAAAAGCTCTAGACGCCGAGAGTTTTGATTGGGACCAATTTGATCACATTATAGACAACAAAGGAGATATAGATCAACTACTAAACGATTTAAACAAATTACAAAAGAAATGGGGTATTTAATGCTGGTTACATATATTAGATCATCTAGTTTTAACAACTGGCGATACTGTGAAATGCAGTATTTTATAACCTACGTTCTTGGATATCAGACTCTAAGTGGCAAAAAGGCAGTGCAAGGAACTATAGTGCATAAAGTATTAGAAGTCTTAGCTAGTCTTCAGCTCGCAAAACAAGGTGCTGGCAAAAAAAGAAAGTTGGTAATCAAAGACGACATGCTGGGAGATATTTCTATCAACAAGTCACACTTAGACACCTATGATATAGTAAATGATCTTCTAGACCAAAGCTTTGATAGTTATACAGCGCAAGAAAGCCATCACGAATGGTGTAAGAAAGAGAGAGAAGATTGTAGGAAATGGACTTGGAAGGCATTGGAATGGAACAATGGTCAGTTTGACCCACGTAATAGAGACATTGTGGCACCAGAACCCCATTTTGATATACCAATTCAGGAAGATTGGGCCAAATTTAAGTATACATTACCCGATGGAAAAGAAATAGAAGGACAGCTAGCCATCAAGGGTACTATCGACCTCGTTACTAAAACAAATGATGACACTATAGAAGTCATAGATTGGAAAACAGGTAGAAGACTTGATTGGGCTACCGGAGAAGAAAAAACATACGAAAAACTCCTAGTAGACCCACAGTTATTATTGTATAATTATGCTATTTCTAAGCTATTTCCAGAATATAAACAAACAATTATGACCATTTTTTACATAAAAGATGGTGGTCCATTTTCTATGTGTTTTGATAGGTCAGACCATGATAAGTTCTTAGGTATGCTGAAAAACCGTTTTGAGGAAATCCAGAAAAATGTGTCTCCCAAGCCCATTTCTCCCACTAGAAAGAGCTTTAAATGCACCAAATTGTGTCATTATTACAAAAACAATTGGGCTGATACAGACCAAAATATGTGTATGTATATACAGAACCACCTCGATAAACACGGTATGGAAAAAACTATTTCTGAGTGTAGCAGAGAAGGTTTTGATATAGGATTTTACGAAGCTCCGGGTTAAAAGGAATAAATATGAGTAAATTATTAACGATAGGAATGTGTACCTTTGATGATTTTGATGGCGTATATTTTTCTTTACAGTCATTGAAAATGTATCAGAAGTTAGTTCAGAGTGGGGATGTGGAGTTGATTGTCATAGACAATAACCCTAGTAGCCCTCATGGAAAAGCCATACATGATTTGGTGTCAGGATGGATGAAAGATTCAGTAAAACTTATACCATACACAGAAAAACAAACTACCGCAAACAGAAACTTGATTTTTCAAAACGCAACGGGCAAATACTGTGTTTCTATGGACTGCCATGTGATGTTCCCGCAAGGTTCATTAGAAAGCCTATTAGAATATTATGAAACTAAACCAGACTGCAAAGATATTGTTCAAGGCCCAATGATGTACGACAATTTAAAAGGCTGCGCAACTCATTTTAGACCTGCTTGGGGAGGAGATATGTATGGCAAATGGGCTAAGGATGACGCTGGCCTTGAGGCTGGAAAGCCCTTTAAGATACCCATGCATGGACTTGGAGTGTTTTCTTGCGAAACTAAGAACTGGCTAGGCTTTAATGAACTGTTCAGAGGTTTTGGTGGAGAAGAAGGCTATATTCACGAAAAATTCAGAAGGGCTGGTGGAGAAGCTATGTGTGTGCCGGGATTCAAATGGCTACACAGATTCTCTAGACCTAACGGTGTGACATACCCACTAAGATTAGAAGACAGAATATGGAATTATTTCGTAGGATGGTATGAAATAACCAGAGATCCAAACGATAAAATGATCGAACAAATATTTAATAATTTTTCTCAGAGGCTACCTCCCGAAAAGCTAGTTCCCATGATGAATGATGCAATACAGGCGGTCGAACAACAACTTCAAAACATTAAACAGGAGACTACAAATGTCTAGAATTAATCAGGCAGATGAAGTTTATACCACAGATACTTATGGTTTTACTGAAGAACTCACAGAGGATAACTTTTATCTTCCAGCAGAAGCAGAGTATGAGGATTTTGGCGAAGCTGAAGAAGAACATGACGCCGCCTCCTTGTGGGAAAATATTCGCAAGAAGAAGGAGAGGGAGGGTAAAAACTACAAGCCCGCCAAGAAGGGAGACAAAGACAGGCCAGATCCAGACGCTTGGAAAAAAGCACAAAATGAAGAAGCTGAAGGAGCTGAATACCAAGGGCGTAAAGTCAAGTTAGGCAAACCATTCTTGACTCCTGACGGCCCTAAGAAGAGAAGCGTTTATGTTAAGAACGGATCTGGAAATGTAGTAAAAGTTAATTTTGGTGATCCTAACATGAAGATCAAAAAAAATGATCCAGCTAGACGCAAAAGTTTTAGAGCAAGACACAACTGTGACAATCCCGGCCCACGCTGGAAAGCTCGATACTGGTCTTGTAAGGCTTGGTAAAATGACACTTAGAAAAAAATGGAATGAGCATCTAAATGAAAACAACATGACCTACTGGCAGCACTTAAAGTTTGCAGTGGGTCATGGTTTCATATGTATTAGAGCTGGCATATATTTGTGTGTGCATGGTTTATTGCCATGCTTTAGACGTAGAGCAGGCACTAGATTAGTACAAAGATTAGAAAAAGTATTTAGCGAGAGAAAATATGAGCTTAATAAATAAAGTAGCAGCTATCATAGATAAAAAGCAAGATCTAGATAATATAGGTTATCTGGCGAATAAAGTCAATTACCACGACGAGTTATATACTTTGGGCATATCAATTAAGGATATAGTACCTCCACCGCCGTCTAACAGTAGCGCCATCACGGAAAGAGAACTGAATCAAATATCCAGACTAACTAATTCAAGAACATATCAAGAGCTTGATTTAGTGTACACGGTTGATAAAGAACCACTAGATTTATTCCGTAAATTTTTAAAGACTAAAACTTTATCTTTTCCCCAGCATAAGTTTGACTCTTATTATAACATAATAGAACAATATATGTATGCTCTAAAGTATTATCACAATAGGGCTAGACCAGAACAACTTGCGCCATATTATAATCTTGACATTAAGGTTATGTTTACGGAAACACATCACACTCCTTCGTATCCTAGTGGTCATACTATGTATTCTGAATTGGCAGCTCATGTACTTGCCGACCAGTATCCAGAACATAAAAATAAATTTTTTGAGTTGTCTAATTACTGTGGACTTGCTAGAATATTACAGGGAGTTCACTACCCGTCAGACAACGATGCTTCAAAGATTGTAATTGACAAGCTATACAAATTGACAAAAGGACTAGAAGATGAAAGAGCCAGAAAAAATCCCATTGACATTACCCGGACAGCCTAAACCGTCTACTAACGAACCAGTTAAAAGACCTTTGCCAAAAAATGATTGATTGATAGAAGGAAATTCTAATTAATACGCAGAAAAAATATTTAGTCGTTGGGCTAGAAAGCTCATGCACAAAATTTGTTACCAATCTAATTGCTTATAATCTAGGACTAATTGAAAGTTACGGAGACTATGTAAAATCAGAAGATTTTATCCATGACACAAAATGTAACGATGAGTATCTTGTTGCCCACAGGAGTCTCCCATTTAGCGCAAGAAATTCTTTTATAGATACAGAGTATGCTAATAATTTTGACCACGTTGTATTGAGCATCAGGGACTTTCAATGTTCACTAATGAGTAAAAATGGAATACATCAAAGAAACCTCGACGAAGCAACCCATGAACACGAAACGGGAAGAATTGTCCTACAACAACTATTTAAAAACCTCAGAGATAAAATTACATTGTTTAGCTACGAGTCTGCATATATACTTGGTCAATTGTATTTAGAAGATATGCTCAAAAAACTAGATCTTGAAAACCCAAAAACTTTTACAGTTCAAGAGATCAACGGAAAATATATCAAGTAAAAAAGAAAATACGAAAACATGAACTGGTTCCCATTAAAGAATTTTACACATTATAGTTTGCTAAAAGGTTTTTCAAAACCGCATGAACTTGCAAAGGTTTGTGCTGACAATGATTATCCTGCGTGTGGCATCACAGATTATAAGACCATCTCTGGCGCAGTGTCGTTTCATCAAGCGTGTAAGAAGGTGGGAGTCAAGCCTATCATTGGATGTTCTTTTGATAACACTACAATATATGCTAAGAATAAAGACGGGTGGCACGACCTTATACAGATGGTTTCTTTTACTGATGAAAATGGCAACATGCCAAAAGACATAGCAAAAGAAATAGTAGGTAGAAATAACTTAATTGCCCTACAAGCTGAAAAAGATAACATTCAGCCATCTTATTATGTCAATAGTAAGCAAGCTGCTTTGCACAGAGTTCTACTTTGTTCTGCATTAAAGACTACATTACCAAAAGTAAATACTAAAATTAGAAATAAAGAACTAGATGCTGATTTGCTAGAATATTTTACTAAGGATAACAAGTGTATTACGAAAGGCAAAGTAACAAAAGAGTTGGAATATATATATGATTCCTGTGAAGACTATGAAATTTTAAATCCACCCATGCTTCCGAAATTTGTATGTCCTAAAGGGTTGTCTCAAGAAGACTACTTAACTAATATGGCTAGAAAGGGATATACAAAATTTGTAAAACCTCTCGTTGGCGAAGATAAAGATACCCAAAAAATATATGGAGATAGATTCAGGAAAGAATTGCAAGTTATTAAAGACGCAGATCTATTTGGCTACTTCTTGATTGTTCAGGATATAATAAGGCATGTAGAAGATGATATGGGATGTATTGCTGGTCCCGGCAGAGGCTCTGCTGCTGGATGTCTTATTTCATATCTTATTGGTATAACAAAGATCAATCCAGTGGAACACGATTTATTGTTTGAGAGGTTCTACAACGCTGGAAGAAACACTGGTGGTCATGTTTCCTTGCCAGATATTGACATGGACGTTCCGGGCAAAAAGCGTGATGAAGTTATTGATTATCTTAAACTCACTTATGGCAAAGATCATGTCAGCCAGATGATAACATTTGGAAGGTTGCAGGGGCGTAGTGCAATAAAAGAAGTTTTAAGGATAAATGAGGCTTGTTCTTTTAGCGAGATGAATGCTATAACAAAGAGTATACCAAATGAAGCAGACATATCTGATCAGCTAGCAGACATGGACGACGAAGACCGATCTATAATACGTTGGTCTTTGATTAATAGGTCAGATGACTTAAGAGATTTTTGCAACATCACAGACGAAGGAAAGCTTGATGGTGACTACGCGCAATACTTCCAGCAAGCTATTGATATGGAAGGCACATTTAAAACACAGGGCAAACACGCCGCTGGTGTGGTAATATCTAAAGACAAATTGCAAAACGTATGTCCAATGATACAACAGAAAGGTTCTATAGAAAAGATAGCAGGCTTAGAAATGACAGACTTAGAAGCGCTAGGTCATGTAAAGTTTGATGTTCTAGGAATTAACCTCCTAGATAAACTCATGAAAATAAAGGAATTAAAAAATGGCTAACAGAGACTATATCGTATTTGACTTTGAAACAGGAAGTCGTAACCCCCATAAAACACAACCTACTCAAATCGCTGCCTTAGCGCTGGATGGTAGAAACTTGTCTATGAAGGGAACTTTTAACAGTGAGATTAGACCTATTCTTAGCGACGATGCCGCTATTGCCGCTGGTTTAGATCCAATCGAAGAAGGGGCGCTAAAAGTCACTGGAAAAAACAGAGATGATTTAGCAAAGGCTCCTACTTTAAAATCAGTATGGAGAAAGTTTTGCACCTTTGTAGACAAATATAATTGGAAAAAAGACCCTTTCTTTAATCCTATCCCCGTAGGTTTTAACATCATTGGCTTTGATATGATTATCATTAATAGGTTATGTAAAGAATACGGACCTTATGACGACGCGAGGCAGCAACAAAAAATGTTCAGCAAAATTCACAAGTGTGACGTTATGGATAATATGCATATGTGGACAGAGGGAGATCCTAGCATTAGATCCATAAGTATGGATAGCTTGAGAGAGCGCATGGGATTAAGTTCCGAAAATGCTCACGATGCGTTGCAAGATGTCAAGGATACTGCTAATATATTTATAAAGCTACTAAAAACTCATCGAGCAGTTTACCAAGAAATTGAACTAGATAAAGCGTTCGCCAACGGGGGATTGTATGTCAAGTAAAATACTTGCATTCTCTAATCATGATCAAAGCTTTTACGATATCAGCAAGTTAACCTATAATCACAACAAGCACTATTTTAGCAGGTTTGATATTGAGTATAAAGTCTATAACAATGACGAGATGGTAGCACAACACGGTGGGGACCATACTAAAGGATACTATACAAAGTGGATAATACTTTTAAAGTTATTAGAAGAAAGACCGGACATAGATTATTTCTTTGCTATAGACACAGATATAGTCATATGTAATTTTGGATTTGACATGAGACACTTTACTAAGATGTCTGATAGAGACATTCTATGGTGTACTGTGGATAGTTGCTCTGAAAACACATATTGGAATATTAACGCTGGATCTGTTTTGGTAAAGAATTCTGATGCTTCAAGGAATTTTTTTAGATATTTAATTACCACAGCTATGAGTAACAATTTTGAAGCAATAGACCAAGTAATTATACAGACAATGTTGAGACAGTTAAAGACAGCAAGAGATATAACTGGCATATTTCCACCCAACGCATTTAATCATGGTAACAGTTCAGCATTTCTATATCACGACTGCGGAATAAGCACTAGTAATCAACCTCTACAAAAGTGCTTAGTTGAAAAATACAAAAATTTGAGTAAAGTTATAGAGAGTAAAAAAGCTTCATATGAATTACGACGATAAACTAACTTGGGAACTGTTTGCAGAAGGCAAAACAAAGGGTGTCTTTCAATTAGAAAGTAATCTGGGTAAGTCTTGGTCGAAAAAGTTAGCCCCTAACAATATCGAAGAACTATCTGCCCTAATCGCTATCATTAGGCCCGGATGTTTAAAAGCATACGTAGATGGAAAATCTATGACACAACACTTCATTGACCGTAAGCACGGTCGTGAAGAGGTTACGTATCTACATGAATCACTAGAAGAAATTCTTTTGCCTACATACGGAGTGTTAGTATATCAAGAGCAATCTATGCGTATTGCGCAAAAAATTGCTGGATTTAATCTAGAAGAAGCAGATGGGCTACGCAAGGCTATTGGTAAAAAGAAAGCTGACTTAATGGCTAAAGTAAAAACAATGTTTATTAAGGG
>MDTC01079224.1_pt1 | contig 17656 bp, 15 predicted proteins | sample 811181 | NCBI WGS metagenome assembly MDTC01 (sample SAMN05326644, study PRJNA326480) | marine metagenome | isolation source: seawater | place: Pacific Ocean: North | collected 2011 | reverse complement strand
GGCTGTTTAATCTGCATGTCGATTAGCAGGGCGTTAGCACGTTGCACTGCGAGATAGTAATCATCGGTGCGCAACGTCTTCTTGAAGTTCTTCTTGCTGACTGGGTAATTACGGAATGCAGGAAGCTGCCGCATCCACTCAGATATGTGGAATTGGAGATAGTAGTTATTGCCGTTTCGGCTAATATAGTCCTTGCGGTATTTGCGTGGCATTTATACGATTGTACCCAGTTTGTACCCAGAAATTCACCTCACTAATATAGACATACAGGGAATTACTGGTCAAATTGAGTGTTGAGAGGAGAATCCCTCTCTCTCCGCCATTAGAATTAGAGGATTTCAGTGGGTTACAGTCAAATGTCTCTCCTTGTGTCTCTCCCTACTTTTTTCCGAAGAACTTTGTAGCAGAACGCACGCCAAATGATGCCGCTACGATGACGCCTAAAGTGTACTGAAACCATTCAGTCAAATCGTTGAAACAGTGTAAAAAAGGGGCGTCCTGTCAAGGTTGCGCAGTGCCAAACACCGTCCCTACCTTGCGTTATAAGACGCGGACTTAGTGTGGACCGAAAAGCCTGCGCCGTGATGCCAATCGCTAGCTCTAAATGGCTCGTATATAATGCCCGAAGCATAGGAGGTTGAGCAAATTAGCATAACTTCAACTTCTTCAAAGTGGACAGCGGTTGCATCAATAACACCCTTCCACCATTCGGCGTTACGGATTGTGATGTGTGCATTCTCGCCATTAGGTAGTAGAGCGATGGCCTCGTAGCACGCGACGTTGATAATTAGCAGTTTTTTTGCAAGGGAGAAAAGTTCATTGACAACTTTTGGCACATCAGAAACGAAAATGTGCTCAAGGACATCCATGCAGATAACGCAATCAGATTTTGTTTTCTCTAATTCATTCCGAGCAGGCTCAAAAGTATTTACTAGTGAAACCTCGAAAAACTGTTTAGCCGATTGCCCACTTTCTAGATCGAAGTCTGGCTCATCCCAGTCCGACCCACCACCACCATAATCAAGCACAGTCGTAATTTCGTCGTCAGTCATCTTTTCTCTACAAATATTCCTAAACTTCTTCATCTCAAAATCATTGTAGACCGAGTCTGCTTTAGTACCGTCTTTCTGGTAATAACCATTTGCAGCCATCTCCGTGTACATTTCGATTAGCTGCCGACCTTTTGCTGAAAGCATGTTTGCGACGTTAGACTTGCCGTGTTTAGCCTCTTCAAGGTCGAAGGACAACTTTTGCTCCTCTTCTGATTCGTCAATCATTGGTTGCAATTGCTCCCCAAACTCGTTGAACGACAATTCTTCAAAAACGTTTCCTTTTTCGCCTGCAAAATCGCCTCCGAAACAATTCTGCAAAGTGTTGTGCAAACTTTGTGCCACTGGACGGTTAAAAACACTGAGTAACACTATGCTTACATCCATCCTGACTATCGTGAAAAAGCACGCGAATATGCCAAAAGAGCCTATGCGTCCAATGTGACCCGTATGGCGAGACAGTAATTGAATAACCTACTGATTTCTTTATTTTTCTAAGGCACTCTCTCCGCCAATCTCAAATAAAAATCAAAATCAGGTGCTTACAAGGCTGCCTGATTTTTTGTACCCAACTTGTATTCAATTGATTTTGAAAATTTACAAGCCGTGTTGGGGCAAAACTGAAAGCTAACCTGATGCTTCAAACATCAAAATAATTATCCCATAGGGGCGGCATGGTACTGCCCATCCCCATCCTAACACTTACTGTTAAGTCCGTTTGCAATTTCCAGCATTCAAATTCGACGACCAGATGTTAGCTCAAAATAATGTAAACGATCCGTACGGACGTGAAAGTTAACCATGTCGCCAGGCTGGAAATGCCTCTCGCCTTCATACTTGCCGACAAATTCACCGAAACCGGAATTACAGGTAAGAACGGTTTCATGCCCCATCGGTTCCACCACTGTGATTGAGCCTTTTATTGAAATGTGGCCTCTTGCGGGTTTCACCGTATCCGCCAGTTCCATATGTTCAGGCCGAAATCCAAGCTGCACCATGGTCCCAGCCACAACCTCGCAACCAGCTAGGTCAAGGCGGATACCATTATTAGTCATTAAGCTCATTTTTTTGCCGCTAGCCTCAATACACCCTGTCACAAAATTCATTGCCGGCGACCCGATGAAACTCGCAACAAACTGACTTGACGGATGTTTATAGACCTCTTCGGGCGTTCCAACTTGTTCAATATTGCCTTCATTCATAATGACGATCCGGTCCGCAAGCGTCATCGCCTCTACCTGATCATGGGTTACATAGACCGTTGTTGTCTGCACTCGCTGATGTAAAATTTTCATCTCAGCGCGCATCTTGTGGCGAAGCTTGGCATCAAGATTCGATAGTGGCTCATCAAACAGGAACACTTTGGGCTTGCGGACGATTGCCCGCCCCATGGCAACGCGCTGCTTCTGACCACCCGACAATTCGCCGGGGCGCCTTTTTAGCAAATCTCCAAGCCCTAAAATCTCAACGGCTTCATTTGTCCTTTTTGCGATTTCGTCCTTGGGCAAACGCTTAGCACGAAGGCCAAAGGAGATGTTGTCAAACACATTCAAGTGCGGATAAAGCGCGTAATTCTGAAAGACCATAGCGATATCGCGGTCCTTTGGATGAACATTGTTGACCTTGCTACCGTCAATCGAGATTGATCCTGAGGTTACATCTTCCAGACCGGCGAGCATGCGTAGTGTGGTCGACTTGCCGCATCCTGACGGACCAACAAACACAACGAATTCGCTGCTACCGATCGACAGGTTGAAATCCTCCACTGCCTTTACCGACCCGAACAGCTTGTGAACACCCTCCAGCCTCACCTCTGCCATACCTTATTCTCCCCCTCCGATCAGGCCGGACACAATATTGGCGCGCGCCTCGTCAGCCTCCCTGATCCGCTTGTGAATATCGTCGATTCTGGCCTTAAGGTTTGCCAGCCTGCCAGAATACCCATCCAGTGACTGCCGCAAGGCGCTGGGTCCTGGACCACCAGCCATTTCTCGCACGGCTACAAAATTTTGTGGACTAGTCGCTGTTGTCAATAATTCGTTCTTCATGACCGGTTTACGCCCGATGACCCCCTCAAAGGTCTGCACGAACAGATCCCACGGTAACTCATCAAAGCACATGCCGCGTGATAGCGCCGCGCGCGCCAGTTCGCTGGCCACATGATGGGCCGGCCTGAACGCAATCTTTTCAGTGCGCACAATGGTGTCTGCCAATTCGGTGATTGTGGCCATGGATTTCTGAATGCGCTTGTTGATCGATTGTTGGTTAGTTTTCATTGCCTCAACAAAACTGGCCAGCAAAGGCAACGCATGGTCCAGCCGGTCAAAGACTTCAAATCCTGCAGCCTGTGTTTCCCGTTCGGAATCATTCATATCTGCGAACGGTGTGTTGTGCATTGTCTGAACAATCTGATCTGCACCACCACCAGCAAGTGACAGCTTTAGCCGTAAATGTTCCAGTGGCACCGGGTTGCGCTTCTGCGGCATTATCGACGAAATCTGGACAAAGCCATCCGCGACATCGATCTGCGCCACTTCAAAACCAGTCCAGTTCACTAGATCCTGAACCAGCCGGCCGAGATGAATGCACCCTAAACGAATGGCACTATAGCTACCGGTTATGTAATCGACATTTGCAATCGCTCCGTAGGAGTTTTCGACGATGCCCGGAAATCCCAGCAATGCAGCCACACGGTAACGGTCAAGATTAAAGCCGGAGGTCGTAATGGCCGCTGCACCCATTGGGCACCTGTTCACATCTTCAAGCGCCGCCAACAGACGCGTCATGTCACGCAGGACGAATTCAATCGCGGCCCCCAGATAATGTCCAAGTACCGAAACCTGCGCTGGCTGACCGTGCGTGTATAACAGCACTATTTCGTCAATGCCCTGTTCTGCTCGTGCCAAAAAGCGATCTGCAAGCGCGCCATATTGTTCCAGCAACCGCAATAGCCGGGCCCGCAACTGCATTCGGAACATTGTATGTTCCATGTCATTGCGGGACCGTCCTGTATGAAGGCGACCTGCCGTTTCCTCACCAACCTGACGGCCAAGCTCACGTTCAATCAAGAAAAAAAGATCTTCAAAGCTACCGTCAAATTCCTGGTCCGCCCAAGGACGATCCTTGTCGATTTTCATAAGGGCAGTCAGAATGATAGAGCTGTCCGCTGGTTGCACCAGATGCTGTTCCGCCAGCATGACCGCATGCGCGAGATTTATCGCATGCAGGGGTGCCGAGAAATGCTGTTTGTATATGTCCAGATCGGGTGCCAAAACACTATCTGCATACACTTGGGCAGGAAAAGTATCGTAATCCGAATTCATTTCAAATCACCCTTTCAGGCCAGCGAGCATAATCCCGCGAATGATGAATTTCTGCAGCAATAGGAACACCAGCAATGTCGGCAAGGTGGCCAGACATGAGGCTGTCATGACAATTTCCCAATCCATCTGGAATTCACCATTAAATGAGGCGATGCCAACTGGAATGGTATAGATATCAGGATCATTGGTCACAATCAGCGGCCAAATAAACGCTGTCCAATTCCCCAAAAAATGAAAGATAGCCAGTGCAGAAAGTGCCGGGATGACAAGTGGCATGGCAATACGCCACCAGATGGCGAATTCTGACCAGCCGTCAATCCTAGCTGCCTCGATCAGCTCGTCAGGCAAGCTCATGAAAAACTGGCGCATAAGAAATGTGCCGAAACCGGTCATCAGTCCAGGGAACGCAATTCCCCAATAAGTATCGATCCATCCAAAGCTGCGCGACATCATATACCAAGGAATAATCAACATTTCGGTTGGAATCATTAAGGTGCTGAGGATTGCAATAAAAACAATATGGCGTCCGCGAAAATCAAATTTCGCAAGGGTATATCCGACTAATGAATCAAAAAAGAGAACCGACGCCGTGCTGAAAGTGGCTACCCACAGTGAATTCAGCATCCAGCGGATGAACTTCGATTCCTGCAATATGAAAAGATAGTTCTCCAGCGTCGGCTTATCAGGAATGATGCTCAGCTCAAAGACTTCCTGGCCGGTCTTGAAAGACGTCGCTGCCATGAACACGATGGGCGTGACCATGACAACACCTCCTAAGAACAGCAATGTCCACAGGATCACCTTGCCGGGCCGCGCCCGTTCCAGTCGCGCTATTGTTGCATTAACATCGCTCATCTCTGTTTTCTCATCAGCCAGAGTTGAACAAGACTTACAACAAGCAGAATAAGGAACAAGATGACTGTCAATGCAGATGCCCGGCCCAGCTTGAATTCGTCAAAGGCAAACTCATAGATCATTAACACCAGCGGCTTAGTGGAGTTCAGAGGGCCGCCTGCACTATCGGCACTCATTGTATAGACCTGATCGAAAATCCGCAGGAACCCGATAGTCGATACAACGGTCAGAAATATGATCGTCGGTTTCAACGCTGGCAGTGTAATTTCCTGCAGAATCTGCCACCGACCTGCCCCGTCAATCTCTGCCGCTTCAAAATAACTGCGCGGAACCGCCCTGATGCCAGCAATAAATATGACGATCTGAAAACCAAGACCCGCCCATACGGCAGGCGCCATAATTGAATACAGCCCTTGTGTTACAGATTTCAAAAATGGTTGCTGAGGAACCCCAACCCATGAAAGCATGATGTTGAAATAGCCAATTGGCAGAGGTTGATAAAACCATCGCCATACCCACGCCATAGCAACAGCTGTCGTCAGAAAAGGAATAAAATACATCGCTCTTATTAGGTCATGGCCAAAATCGATTTCATTCAGCCAATAGGCTATAACAAAGGCTATCAGCATGCTTACCGGCACGCCGACAAGTGCGTATTTTATAGTATTCCAAAGAACCAGCCAGAAATCCTCATCCGCGAAGATCTTGATATAGTTCTTCATCCCGATTGCTTTCTTCGCGCCGAGAAGGTTCCATTTCAGTGTGGAGACATAGAATGCTTCAAATGTCGGATAAAACCGGATTGTTATGTAGAAGACCAGAGGAATGGCCAAAAAGAGCCAAGCTGTGATCGCAAGCTTTTGCCTGATTGTTAGCTTGTTCCAGAAGTTAGCCATATGTTTGGTTTTTTCTGCAATTAATAATAGCAAGCAGATGGCAACAGGTTGCTGCCATCTGCCAGATTACTAGCAACTCAGGTCAATCACCGAAGAATTCGTCAAAAACTTCCTGCTCAGCTTTCGCAACTTTTTTAAGGGCCGCCGCAGGATCTGCACCCTGAAGCACTACCATGTCATAGGCATCGATCAGCGATTTACGCTGTGGCTTTTCTGACACGAAGGCTGTTGCGTTGGCATAACTTAGACCACGAATGAACGGCCCATAAAGCGGATGTGTCTTGTTGGCATCAACAAGTGCAACAGCTGGCTTAGCTGGCAATTCACCAACTGTGTCTAGCCACAATTGCATGGCTGCGTCAGATGTGATGTGTTGCAAAAACTTCTCTGCTGCAGCCTTTTTCTCACCATCTGCCTTCGAGCTGATCCCGTTTACCCAATACGATGAAAAGTTAAATCGCTTGCCATTGTGTCCAGGCAGTTCTGAAATAGCAAAGTTCAACCCTTCTGTTTTCGCAAATTTCGAAATCCTGAAAGAGCCATCAAGAACCATACCGGCTTGACCAGCTGCAAACGCATCCTGACCTCGATTCATGAACCCATTCGAACCAACTTTGTGCGTTGCTTCAAAATCAGTAATGAACTTAAGCGCTTTGGCTCCTGCTTCAGTTGTGTATGCGATTGTTTTGCCATCGTCTGAATATGGCTGGCCGCCATAAAGCCGTATCAAAACTTCTCGCCACCAATGGTGATCCTGACCGTCCGTGTCGACGGCAAAACCCACTGACGTGTAGTTGCCATTCGCATCTTTCTTCGTAAGCTTCTTTGCAAACTCAACCATCTCGTCAAGTGTTTCGGGCGGGCCAGAAAGGCCTGCTTCTGCGAATAAATCTTTATTCCAAAACAACGCCAACGATCGGACAGCTGTGGGCAAACCCCAATAATCACCATCAACCTTCATGGTTCCAACCATCGAGAAGAAATCTTCTTCAATCTTGGCATGGGGGAAAGCAGACTTGGAAAGCGGCTGGATTAGCCCGCCATCGCGATAATCATTCAACCATCCATAATACAACTGAACAACGTCCGGTCCATCACCGGCTGACACTGCAATAGCAACCTTTTTCCGATAATCTGCATAAGGGAAATGCGTATGCTTCACCGTTATGCCTGGGTTGGCTGCCTCGAAACTCTCGATAAGCTTGTCGATGGCTTCAACACGGCTACCGTAAGTGTATTGCCAATATTCGATTTCCACAGCCTGGGCCAATCCGCTCCATACGAGCGAGGTGCCGCCAATGGCCAGTGCGAAAGCTGATTTCAACCACTTTTTCATCTGTCCCTCCGTCTTCGTCATGCATTTCTAAAAAGGTATTTACCTTTGCTAATTTAAAAACCTATGATACCTCTTTTGATGTTGTCAAAGAAAAAGCGGACCAAAACTAACAGCATGACTTGGTTTCGACCCGTCTTTAGCCGGATATCTCCGTAACGGAATCTTTGACAACAAATTTGAGTCCAGGGTTTTGATTTGGAAACACGCTACGCAACATTGTCAAATCAACTAACTAAACGGATTGGCACTGGTGAATACCGGGTAGGTGACTATCTCCCAAGCGAAAAACGGCTCGCCTCAGAATTCGGGGTCAGCAGGCCCACAGTGCGCCGTGCGCTAGATTATGTTGAGGCCCTCGGCCTGATTTCAAGGCGTCGGGGAGATGGCACAAAGGTGCTGGCAGAAAAACCGTTTACTGAATACCGCTACACCACAAGACCCGTTGATGACCTATTATATGGGCGGCGTGCGGAGCGTATTGTAACAGGCCAGAATGACGCCGTATGCGACGATGTGTTAGCGGCTCGTCTCGGCGCGCCGTTGGGTTCGCGCTGGATTCATATCTCACAACATCGCAACGACCTTGACTCTGGTGAAATGTTGGTTTGGGGCGATGTCTATATTGATCGTCAATTTACAGGCATCACTACCCGCATAGCCGATTATGAAGGGTTCATCTGCGATCTTATCGAAGAGGAATACGGAATTGCGGTCAGCGAAATAAAGCAGACTATTCGGCCCATCACGATTCCAAACACAATCTGTGCCGAGATGAAGTTGCCAACCCAGTCGCTCGGACTTGAGATGACCCGTCGATATCTTAACCATCTGAAACAGCCAGTTGAAGTGTCGATCAATATCTTCCCCGCCGCCAGATCCGCCTACACCATCACTCTCTGCCGCACCCAGGAAGGGGCTAGGTACCGATGAAAAAAGACTTCATCATAAAGCAGGAACAGCGCCAGCCACTGCGACATCTCTATGCATGGCTAAAATCCCTGCAATCCACCGTGATTTTTATGCAGACAGGTGCGCATCCCGATGACGAAACATCTCGCATATTGGCCCGCCTGTCCCTTGGTGATGGCATGCATGTCGTGTATGTGAATGCGGTGCGCGGTCAGGGCGGTCAGAATGCGCTGGGACCAGAACGCGGCGAAGCGCTGGGCTATCTTCGAAGTGAAGAGCTGTTTGAGGCGATGAAGGTTATCAGGGCTGATATCGGGTGGCTTGCCGAAACAGCTGATGATCCGATTTGCGACTTTGGATTTTCCAAATCAGCGGAACAAACCTACCAACATTGGGGCGAGACGCATACGTTGCGCCAAATGGTCAAGATGGTCCGTCTGTTCCGGCCGGATATCCTCATTCCTACCTTTCTGGATGTACCCGGACAGCATGGTCACCACCGTGCCGTAACCCAGACAACATTAGCTGCCTTCGATGACGCGGCTCGGGCCGATAGATTTGCTGATCTCGGCCTTCCTATCTGGCAGGTCAACGCCCTCTATTTGCCTGCATGGGGCGGCGGCGGCGGATCTTATGATGACGAGGTGCCGCCTCCAAATGCCACACATGAAATCCTAACAGGCGCCTTTGATCCGGTGCTTGGGGGTACATATGCACAGGTTGGTGAATGGTCACGCGCATGCCACGCAACACAGGGTATGGGACGTCCAGTTGATGAAGAAGAAAGACCGGTACCACTTCATCAGCTCCGCACTGCAAGTGGAGCACCTGTCCATGGTAATCTAACCGAAGGCGTGCCTGAAAACCTTGAAGCCCTGGCAGCGCATTGCGATGGCGATACTGTTGGCAGCGCTGTGGCTGGGCAGCAGGCAGCAGGTGAAGCGCAGCAAGCCGCAGCAGATGCACTGATAGCATTTCCTGATATCAAGGCTGTAATGGCTGCCTTGTGCCGCCTGCAAGCGGCTTTGGTGACCCTTGAAAAACATATCGTACCGGCGCACAGACATCGCGTGCAGCTGAAGATGCGGCAAGCTGCCATGGCAGCAAGCGAGGCATCTGCGCTGCAACTGCATTTCGAAATCTCACCTCCAGTGCCCGAAATCAGCAGCGCGGCTGAGGCGAAGCTCAGCTGGCATGTGGCCGATTCCGCAAATGCCCCAAAGCTGTCCGCAACACTGCGAGGGCCTGATCAGCTTACCTGTGATGCCTTTGCGGAAACAACCGAAACCGGCAGGCGGCGTTCTATGACAGCAAAGCTAACAGTTTCAGGGCCGCCGATTGATGCGATGACAGGATGGCACGGCATCATGGCCGACCCGGCCAGCCTTCATGCCGAGGTCTGCTTGCATGTCGGGGGCAGCAGGTTTGTGCTGCAGTTATGCCCGGATATGGTCTTTTCCACCAAACCAAGGCAGACAGGTCATATTACGCCAGCCCGCACCCTACTGCGCCTTGGCAAGGATACAGGCGTTGATATACAGCTTCTAGCTGACGCGGAACTTCCAGCGTCAGTGGATGCCAGGCTAACCCTGCCCGATGGCTGGCAGTTTCAGGCAACGCCAACCGCATCCGGCACTGCAGTGTCGGGTCGGGTGAATTTTGCTGCGGGCACTGGTCCCGGCCATTACCGTATTTATGCTAAGCTTGACGATGAGCCTGTTTACACCACCCAGGAACTGGCATATGCGCACATACGCCGGCAGACACGGTTCGCGCAAGCTGCAGCCGATATTGCACTAGTGGATACAGCCGGTCTCGACGGGCTGACAATAGGCTGGATTGATGGTGGTGTTGATCAAGCCCACCATTGGGCTAGCCAGCTTGGCGCAAAGCTTGTGCAGCTCGATGACTCCGATCTGCAATACGACCAATTTGAACAGCTAGACGTGCTGGTTGCCGGCGTATTCGCCGGCGGTACCCGTCCGTTAAATCAGTCGATGCGTTATATTCGTCCATGGATCGAGGCTGGCGGACATTTTGTCAGCCAGTATCACCGTCCGATTGACAATTGGGATCAGGCGACAAGTTCGCCGCTACCCTTGCAGCCAGGAAGCCCGTCAATCCGCTGGCGTGTTACTGACGCATCCGCACCGGTGCAGATGCTAAAGCCCGATCATCCGTTATTGGCTGGTCCAAACAAGATCACCAACAAGGACTTTGACGGTTGGGTCAAGGAACGCGGCCTCTATTTTGCATCTGAATGGGATCAGGCCTATGTTCCACTTCTGGCGATGGCTGACAGTGGTGAAACACCCCTTGAAGGCAGTCTACTTGCTGCAGAGATCGGTGCAGGCAGTCATGTGCACTGTGCCCTGAACCTTTTCTATCAGATGGATCATATGGTTGTCGGTGCTTTCCGCCTCTTTGCCAATCTACTCACCCCGTTTAATGGAAAATGAGCGCCACTCCAACCGACAATCTGAGTGGTCTGCGGTTTCTTATTCTGAACGAGCTTTTCACCCTTAGCCATCTTGTGATCGTTAAGATTCTGGGGATTGAATTTGCCTCCGTCCAGATTGTGTTCATTCGCTGCCTCAGCAGCGCAATTCTGCTTGTACCTTTGCTCGCGTTGCGCGGATCGATAGCAGACATGCATACAAAGCTTGACCTAAACAGCCTCCGTGTTTTGCTATCATCGGTTGCCATAACCATCAACTTCTTCACCATCTCGCAGATCCAGCTGGCCCAGCTGAGCACGATCGGTTACCTGCGGCCAGCAGTGACCTCGCTGATTGCCTATTTCTTTCTGCGAGAAAGTCAGTCATGGCAACGCTGGGTAGTCATTGTGATCGGGTTTGCCGCTGCCCTGTTCATTTTTTCGCCGGAGAACAGTAAGCTGCAGCTTGTCGCGCTGCTGGCGCTGTGTGGGATGTGCTGTGGTAGTTCGGCGACAATCCTGCAGAAGTTTCTTTCGCGTGAAATGAGTGATCTACCACTCATGGTGTGGTACTCCGTCGGCGTCGCCCTTGTTACAGCCCCCTTTGCCGTTTGGGTATGGGCAGCACCGTCACCGAGCGAATTGATGATGATGATAATGACAGGCTTGCTTGCAACAACTGCACAATTCTTCTTTATCCGTGCCTTTCGTCAGGCCGATGCAAGCTTTCTGGCGCCAATGTTTTATTTCCACATTGTGCCGGCAACACTAATCGGCCTTTTTGTCTTTGCAGAAGTTCCATCAATTAACACCATTGCGGGTGCCACCGTCATTGTTGCCAGCCTTGTCATCATGACCCTTCTTGAGCGGCGGCGGCGTTGATTTGATGGGCAGCGCTAGCATTCATATATATGATGATCCTTGCCAGGCCGCAGGCGCAGCGGGCGATGCATTTATCGCAACTGCCCGGATAAGCGGCACACGCCCTGTTGGGCTTGCTACCGGTCAAACGATAACGCCTATCTTTAGACATTTTGTCAGGCGTGACAGTGAGACAAATAATCTCTTTACCAGCACTGTATTTTCACAGCTGGACGAAGTCTTGGGGCAAAGATCTAGTTCCCGGAGCTTTGCGGCCGAGATAGCCAGCAGCCTGTTTTCAAATTTGCGTGCTGAGCCTGCCAGATTTTTAATGATAGACGGTCAAGCTGAAGACCCAGTTGCAGAGGCGGCTCGCCATTGTCATGCCATTCGCGTGGCGGGGGGACTGGCGATGCAACTGCTTGGAATCGGGGTGAACGGCCACGTTGGTTTCAATGAGCCGGGAAGCCAGCATAGTAGCCGGTGTCGAGTCATCGACCTAACTGAAAGTACAATTCAGCGCAATGGATATGACGTCGGCATGCAGGCGATCACGCTTGGCATCTCCGACATATTTGCGGCTGAACAAATCATTTTGGTGGCCACTGGTTCGACAAAGGCAGTAGCCATCGGTGCAATGATCAACGGTCCTAAAACCACCGATTGCCCGGCAAGCCTGCTGCGTGATCACCCTAATATCCTACTATTTCTTGACAAAGAGGCGGCCGCTCATATTCGCTGACAATGCTATAAAGGAGTTTTCAATGCGATATCTTCACACAATGGTCCGGATCAGCGATGTCGATGCATCATTGCATTTCTATTGCAACCTACTTGGCCTTGAACTAGTCAAAACTATTGAAAGTGAAAAGGGACGCTTCACTATCTACTTCCTTTGTACCCCAAGTGACAGGGAACACTATGAGGTCAACCGATCGCCCGCACTCGAGCTGACTTACAACTGGGACCCAGAAACCTATACAGGCGGCCGGAATTTTGGCCACCTTGCCTATCGTGTGGATGATATTTATGGATTATGCCAAAAGCTGATAGCTGCCGGAGTGACCATCAACAGGCCGCCACGGGATGGGAACATGGCCTTTGTCCGGTCGCCAGACGGCATCTCTATCGAACTGCTTCAGGAAGGCGCACCCCTGGCGCCAGCCGCGCCATGGCAGTCGATGAATAATACGGGCAGCTGGTAGTGTATCGGCCCAGGCGCTACAGCCGCACAGTCCTTGGAAAATGAGAATGGTGATGGTCGAAAAGAGCTATCCTGTGAACATCCGGTGCGCCAAATAGGAATTGTCAAAGGCGACCTTAGCACCCTTGAGGCCTGCATTCGGGTCCCTAGATAACCACACCGGAACATTGTCAAGGATATACGACATCTGACCAGCTGAACGGAAACGTTGCTCGAATGGGCTGGAAGCAATTAGCGGCTGGAGGCGCGGCATGATTCCGCCCGCAATGACGGCACCTCGCCAACAGCCCATGGTCAACACCTGGTCCGCCATCGTTGCGCCCAGAATACCAATCATCATGCTCACCGCATCACGGCAGATGCCTGCCTCGCGAAAGGCCAAATTAGTGATCATTTCGGCGGACAGTGACAGTTTAGTCCCAGATGCTTGCGCCAAAAAGCTATGGATGTTCTCTAGCCCCGGGCCACTAACAAAATGTTCCACTACCACATGGTCAGTCCGTTGTTTCATAAAGGCAAAAAGTTCCCATTCAGATTCGCTTTGTGGAGCAAACCGAATATTGCCGCCCTCACCTTCAATAGGCAGAGGCCCATCCACGACTGGTATCAGAGCGGAAACACCAAGCCCCGTCCCCGGCCCGATGACGAGCATCGGTGCGCTTGCATCCTCAACACCATCAAGGAGTTGGGTACGATCGCATTCAGTGGTTTCACTTTGCGCTAGCGCCTGCGCGGTGAAATCATTGATCACAAGCAGTTTGTCCAATCCCAACCGATCCAGTAGCCGTTGTTTTTCAAATCTCCAGTGACTGTTGGAAATATCGACAATCTGTTCATTGACAGGCCCAGCCGCAGCCAAGCTCAGTGAATGGGACCCATGCTGCTTATCACTGGGCAGAGCATTCAGAAATCTTTCAAACGCATCTTCAAAACCTACAAAATCCGCACATCGCAGATGCGAGATGTGAGTAAGCGCGGGATCACCCTGAGCGGATATTGCAAATCTGGCATTCGTGCCGCCGACGTCAGCAAGTATTAGAACCAAGACGGACACCCCCAACAACTTTCTACGAGCAAACATGTCAAATGCGCCCACCAACTCGCCGATCAGTTCACTAAGATCACGGCTCATTCTGAGACTGCTTTATATCGCTTGCCGCGCCACGATGGCCCAAATTGCAACAAACCCTAGTTAACAGAAAACCCGCAATTTTACAGGCAGCCAACGTGGGTTAAGTCTTTACAGTTAGGTAACAGGATTTAAAGATTTGGGCATACCAGAAAAATAATTGTTTCAACAGGTATAACAACAAATATTCAGTGTCGTATTCCTATTAGAAACAACATTTGGAATGATTATGCGCTGCATCCTCTCAATCATCATCCTGATGACGTTCGCGCAGCCGGTTTGGGGTGAGACGTCAACCGAAACAGTCCAAATTTCACCACTTCCTGAAATTTATGTCGGCGGCATTGGGCTATTGTGTACTTCCCAAAATAACGAAACCGAGTTCTTTCTTGTCACACGTAATCGCAAGCGTTTGGGTATCGCCAAGTTTGAGGCCGACGATGTCACATATGATAAATTAGAGATCGATGAGATGACGCCAAACTTATTAGTCTTCGAAAGTTTTTTATCCACAGTCAGAGTCTATCGGAAATCTCTTGAAGCTGAGATCAGTAAATTATCCCAAAATTCGACCAAGTACTTAAGCTGTGAAGATAATAGCATTAGCAATGTTCATAATGCCGCCCAACAAAAGTTAAGAAATCTTTTGAATGGTAATAAGATCTAACGCGCCTTCTCCTGACAGGAAACCTTTAAATTCTAATTTGAAAAACACTGTGCCCGCCATCGTAGAAGGGGGCTCCCTAAATTGATGTCAGATTTGGTTGACTTTTGGGAAGTGTTTTGCGGAGTTATCATATCCCGTTTTGCTGGTAGTCTTTGATTCAGAGTAAATTCAAAAGTTAATATGTTACTATATATTTGAAATTTAAAGATCTGAACTATAATCGTTTTTTCAATTTAAGATTTTGATTAAAAAAATACGGTGCGGCATGAATATCTTAAGGGATCGTTGACGACAAATGCCAGCTTTAGGTTTCTTGCATGACGTGGCACAGAGGTGAAACAGAAGGTATACGCGACGCATTTGGCATCGCTATTATCATAATCTCGTCACTCTGTATTGCTTTCGTACCAAGCTCTGCAAAGATCTCCATGAATGAAGGCGCGTCACTATTTGTAATTCTCGTTTCTCGATGCTTAATCGGCACGATTCTGCTCTTGCCAGTTACGCTCGTCCAACGCCGAAAGCTGCTTATTCCAAGAAAATTACTGGGCAGTGCCATTATCGCCACGATCTTCAATGTTGGGATGATTGGCTTCCTATACAGTGCGGTAAAATTAGTTGATGTCGGCCTTGCAGTATTGATCCTTTATATGTTTCCACTCGGCATCTCTATCTTGTCACATTTAAGTGGCAGACAAAGACTGAACACGTTGCAATGGGGGGCGTTGGCTGGGCTTTTGGCTGGGCTATTACTGCTGATGCTTGACACTTTTTGGGCAGGCAGTGTTGAAGGGCTGCTTCTATCTTTTGGGGCAATGTTCTGCGCAATGATTTACACCACAATTTCAAGCGACCTCACAGACAAGCTCGGATCAGCCTCAGCCAACCTACAGACCAATATCTGGAGTGTCGTGATCCTGAGCTTTACGCTGTTTCTACCGCTCGGGCAGGAAATTGCACTTCCCGGAACGACGTGGGGATGGACAGCCATCCTGTCTAACGGCACATTTTACATGCTCGGTTACTGGCTGTTCTTTGAAGGATGCAGAATAATCGGTGTTACCAGAGCATCAGTGTTGACGATTGTTGATCCTTTATTTGCGACAATCATTGCCATTTTATTCCTTGGCCAGTTTCTAACGCTGATTGAATGGACCGGATTTTCTATTATCGTTGGAGCTCTTTTGGTGTTCGAAACCTGCAAATCAAAAAAAACTCGAATTCCGTGACACACGCTTGTTTCGGCGGCGCATAGCTGAAAAATATTTTTGGACCTCTACTTCAACCTGATCCGTGGCATGGCAGCATCTTTCAACCGTTATCTTTTTGGCATCAGCTGACCCGCAATCGTGCAACGCCGCCAGCCCTATTTGGGCTGGCGGTATTTTTTTGCTTTTTTTGTTGTCGTACTGTCCAGCCTGCTTAGTCTATTTACCATGGCGATCTTAAAGAAGGCAGGTAATGGCACGTCTATCTTTTCAACTTTATTCCGCACGCAAATTTGATCTGTCAACAATTCTGCCACATCTGGCGTCGCTTGGCCTTACTGAAGTAGAGGGCTATGGCGGCTTGTATGATGACTTGGTGACGCTGCGCGACATCCTCAATATAAATAGCCTGCGAATGACAAGTGGGCATTTCGATTTTGCAATGCTTCGGGACTCACCAGAAACAGTGATCCATATCGCCAGAACACTCGGTATGGATGCAGTGATTATTCCCCATCTGAAGCCGGATCAACGCCCTACGGATTTTGATGGCTGGCAGGCATTCGGTCAGACACTTGGACAGCTCTGCGCCCCGATAGTTAATGCCGGACTGACATTTGGCTGGCACAATCATGACTTTGAATTCCTCTCCTGCACCAATGGCCGTTATCCGATCGAAGCCATCATGGAGGCATCACCGGATATCATGCTTGAACTTGATCTTGCATGGGTACATGTTGCCGGTCTCGATCCTGCCGACTGGCTTCAGACCTATTCGGGACGGCTGGTGGCAGCGCATGTAAAGGACCGCGCACCAGATGGTGACTGCGTGGATGAGGATGGCTGGGCTGATGTCGGCCATGGCGTCATGAATTGGTCACGGATCGCACCTGCGATTACCGCCTCCGGGGTAGATCTGATGGTGCTTGAGCATGACAACCCGTCGGATGCCAAGCGGTTTGCATCGCGGTCGATGGCCGCCGTATCTGCATTTTAGGCGGGGGACATAAAATGGATGATTTGCGTATTGGCATCATTGGCTGCGGCAATATTTCGTCCGCATATCTTCGGTTGGCACCGCTCTTCAGGGGTTTGCAACTTGCTGCCGTTGCTGATATCGACATGGCCGCAGCGCAGGCCCGTGCAGACGAATTCAACCTGCGCGCCCAAACTGTTGACGACCTTCTTGCCTCTGATGGCATTGATATCATTGTCAATCTGACCGTTCCCAATGCCCATTTTGAAATATCGCGTGCCGCGCTACAGGCCGGCAAGCATGTCTACAGCGAAAAACCCTATGTCCTGCAGCTTGAAGAAGCGGATGCGCTGGCAGATATCGCGGCGCAAAACGGGCTGCGGGTTGGATCGGCCCCCGATACCTTTCTCGGCGGCAGCCATCAAAAGGCGCGTGGCTGCATTGATAATGGCGATATTGGCACCATCAGTGGTGGCACCTGCCATGTGATGTCGCACGGCATGGAACATTGGCATCCCAACCCAGATTTCTTCTTCCATCCCGGCGGCGGTCCAATCCTTGATCTTGGCCCCTATTACATCACCAATCTTGTGCAGTTGATCGGACCGGTGCGCGCTGTGACTGCCATGAGCGGGGCAGCCTTTGACAGACGTACCATTAGCAACGGGCCGCGTTATGGCGAGGCCATCCCAGTATTGACCCCGACCACCATTCACGCGGTTCTGGAATTTGCCAATGGCGCGCTGGTAACCCTTGGCGCCAGCTGGGATGTCTGGGCGCATCGCCACCGCGAGACTGAACTATAT
>MDTC01077254.1_pt1 | contig 17657 bp, 11 predicted proteins | sample 811181 | NCBI WGS metagenome assembly MDTC01 (sample SAMN05326644, study PRJNA326480) | marine metagenome | isolation source: seawater | place: Pacific Ocean: North | collected 2011 | reverse complement strand
GAAGCGGGCGCGGATATGGTGGCGCCATCCGATATGATGGACGGCAGGGTGGGCGCAATAAGGAAATCTCTTGATGATCATGGCTTTCAGGATATCCCGATAATGGCATATTCCGCCAAATATGCCTCGGCATTTTACGGTCCGTTCAGGGAAGCGGCTGATTCAGAGCCGAAGTTCGGAGACCGCAAGTCATACCAGATGGACCCTCCAAACAGCGATGAGGCAATGAGAGAAGTGGTTCTTGATATAGAAGAAGGTGCAGATATTGTTATGGTAAAACCAGCCTTGTCCTACCTTGATATAATCTACAGGGTAAAAAATGAATTTGATCTTCCGGTTGCCGCATATAACGTGAGTGGGGAGTTTTCCTTAATAAAAGCCGCAGGCCAAAAAGGCTGGGTGGATGAAGAACGGGTGATGATGGAAGCGCTCATCAGCATCAAACGCGCCGGAGCGGACATGATTCTCACCTATTTTGCCAAACAAGCCGCCAGGATTCTCACCGGATAATTTAAAAAATATTTTCTGACCCTCCAGTTTACATATCGCTGTTTCGCATCCTCTTCCGCTTCACCCAAAACAAGAAGGACGTACTTTGACTTCACGCTATTTGTACGTAGGTCCTACAGAGAAAAAAGTCTTCGAAACTGCTGATTGATTTGCCGGGACGGCAATTGAGATGAAAGATTATTAAACATGCCTTTTTTCTCCCATTGGTCAGGAGAAAAATCGATTCTCAAAGGATTCAGGTTTCCCTTTGAAACCCTCTGGAATTGATCGGGATGGCTGTCTTCCACGTCCAATTGAAAAATGGTTTCGACTTTGCCATAGCGAATTACAGTATGGAGAATCCGAAAGCAAAAAAATTGACTTTTATATTTTTAAATGATGTATATTGCCTTTAACCGACCTGTTTTTCAATATCTTTAAAAATTATAAAAAAAGATGAATATATTGATGGTCACTGAGATAGACTGACTTGTGAATGGTGGAAGTGTGCTGTTTGCTTCCATCTTAAGAAAAGAGGGACATCTTGTAAGAAATATTTTTTTTATCTTATACGTTTAATTACTTTGTTACTTTGGAAATTTGAAAAAACATTTTCCCCGGATGATCACATCTCTTCTTGGAAGCCTTAATAAAGATTTCCTCTCATTAAAAAGAAAATTATATGTTAAAACTTGACCAACAAATCAAAGTTTTTTTTGTATCTTTTAGTGGTGTTATTTATCGGCGACCCTGGATAGCCATTTTAGCTATGCTGCTGCTTGCCACCGCATTGGCTTCCCAATTGCCAAAAATAAAAATGGCTACGGCCATCCAATCATTTTTCCATGAAAATGATCCCGATCTCATAAAATTTAACGAATTCCAAGAGCAATTCGGTCGAGATGATATTATTCTTTTGGCCCTCAATCACCAGGAAATTTTTAGCCTTGAGTTTCTCAACAAGCTTAAAGCTCTCCATAACGATATAGAAAATACTGTTCCAAATCTGTCCGATATTACGAGCATTATCAATGTTCGTTCCACCCGTGGCGAAAAAGATGAATTAATTGTAGAAGACCTCATGGAAGATTGGCCGAAAAATAGTGAAGAAATTGAAATTATAAAACAGCGGGCCATGTCAAACCCAACATACAAGAACATGCTGCTTTCAGAAGACGGAAAGTTTACCTCCATAATCATTGAACTTAATCCTTATTCCACAAAAACTCGCGCGGGAGGAGAACAAACCCTGGAAGAAGATCCTCTGGCGGGATTTGACGACGATCCAGGGGCAATAACTCCCGAAACGGAGACTTCTCAAAAAGAAACTGAAAATCAGGAGTATCTTAACGACAAAGAAAAAGAAGAAACTGTTATCACTTTGATGAACGTCATTTCGAAATATGAAAAACCGGATTTTCCCATTTACCTAGGCGGTTCTCCCGTAATGGATATCAAGTTAAAAAAGAACCTCCGGAGGGACATGGGACTTTTCATGGGCCTTGCTTTTGGAATAATCATCATTACTTTATTCCTTTTATTTCGGAGGGTATCCGGAGTTTTACTCACTTTAATGGTTGTCATTCTTTCTTTGCTCTCCACATTTGGATTAATGGCTTTGTTGGGCGTTCCTATTACCATTCCCACTCAAATTCTCCCTTCCTTTTTACTTGCAGTGGGCATAGCCGATTCGGTCCATATTCTTTCTCTTTTCTACAGGCGACTGGAACAGGGAGATAATAAAGAAGCGGCCATTACTTTTGCTCTTGGACATTCCGGGAGAGCTATTGTCCTGACCAGTCTTACCACTTCAGGGGCCCTTATGTCCTTTATCACATCAGACCTGGCTCCCGTGGCCCATTTAGGTGTTTTTGCTCCCATAGGGGTAATGTTAGCGTTACTTTTCACTCTCGTATTACTTCCCGCTTTGTTGGCCGTTATTCCCCTGCGTCTTAAAATAAATACCGGAAAGCACAAGGGACTAAAAACAGGCGCTCTGGAAAAAATACTTTTAGGGTTTGGTAATTTTGCCATCAAATACCCTCGCGGAATAGTAATTATGACCCTATTGTTAGTCTTTGTTTCTCTTGCCGCAGCTTTAGGCCTCCACTTTTCGTACGATCCTCTCTCCTGGTTGCCGGAAAGCTCAACGATCAGACGGGACACAGCAATCATTGACCGGAACCTTAAAGGGAGTATATCTCTCGAGGTTGTGCTGGATACAGGAAAAGAAAACGGATGGCATGAGCCGGAGCTTTTAAACAAACTTGAGATGATGGGCCGCGAAGCAGAGCAATATACGGAAGGAAATGTGTTTGTAGGAAAAACGACTTCTCCAGTTAATATTATTAAAGAAATTAACCAGGCCCTCAATGAAAACCGGGCGACGTTTTATTCTATACCAGAAGATAAAAATCTGGTTTCACAGGAATTCTTCCTTTTTGAAACCAGCGGCTCCGACGATTTGGAAGACGTTGTGGACAGCCAATTCAGCAAAGCTCGTTTAACTATGAAACTGCCTTCGGCGGATGCTGTTGAATATATCAGGTTTATGGAGGTCATCCAAAAACGCTTCAAAGACGTCTTTAGCGGCAAGTCTGAAATAACTATAACGGGCCGTGTGGCTCTGCTTTTTAAAACGATCAACTCAACGATTATCAGTATGGCAAAAAGTTATGTTCTTGCCTTCATTGTTATCTCTCTTTTGATGGTCCTGTTAATGGGAAATGTGAAGATGGGATTGATAAGCATGATTCCAAACCTGGCCCCTATTATTTTGACCCTTGGACTCATGAGAATTTTGGATATCCCACTGGACGCCTTTACTCTTCTGATAGGGAGCATTGCTATAGGGCTGGTTGTGGACGACACAATCCACTTCATGGACAACTTCAAACATTATTATCATGAAACTAAGGATGTTGGACAAGCAATACATTCCACTTTACAAACTACGGGTAGGGCCATACTTTCCACTAGCATGGTCCTTTCAGGCAGTTTTTTTGTTTATATTGCCTCTTCAATGAATAACCTTGTTAATTTCGGATTGTTGACCGGTTTTGCTATCTTAGCGGCAATGATCGCGGACTTTCTTCTCTTGCCGGCCTTAATGGTTCTTGTAAATAAAGAAAAGGAAGTTTAAATGTAGTCGGGCTAATTATGTTTAGCTTCCTGACGCAGACGGGCGGACGAGTAGACAACAGTGAGAGAAAATCCTACTATCATTGACGGTAGGATGGTTTGCAGGATGTCCGGTGTGCCCACAATCAGATGCGCGCACACCATGCCGGAAATGGCAATCGCATTCGTGCCTGTCACGGCATAAAGAAAACGCGTCAGGCTCGATCTGCCCAGCTCGAACAGCCAAATCATCAAAAGCATGATAAAGGTGGTTGTGAGAAAACTCACTATTCCTTGCACCAGACCTGCGGTAAGGCTTTTTTTTAAACCGTACTCCCAGTTTGCAAATACTGCCCAGCTACCGTAGAGGAGAAAGGCCAATACACCCAGTAGCACGCTGTTCGATTTTTTTTCCAGTGCAATTTTTGTCATGGTCAACTGCACCTCTGCTTATTGCAATAATCAAAGGTCCTATGGGGCTCGGTCATATGCCTCAACGCTCAATAACTGGATGTCATAGATTGGAACATATTCTTGCCTGGTATCGTTGAAGATTATATAAGAAAGCGCTAAATATCAAGTTATTCTTAGATTGACAGTGTTTAGCAAAAAGGAAAAACTTTTTAATACTCCGGAAGATATAGAATTGATAAAAGATGGTAAGCAGAAATTAATTGGGGTCCTGGTTAAGAAAAAGAGAAGAGACTAATGAAAGTTTGCTTTCATAATCATTTTCGAAATCAAATTCCAACTTTTTCTCCTCTTGCTTTAGCCTGCCTTTTTGTGCATAATTTTCATTCTTCATTTCTTCTGTCTTGCTGTCCGGCAATCATTTTCTCATGGTAACAAATGAAATGTAAAAAATTTCCCCTCACTTCCATTCAAAAAGGTGTATGGGTCCACCAGATGTCTTACCCTGACGTCCCTTTCTACAATATCGGTGGTTACTTAAGAATAGATGGCAAAGTCGATCCTGTCATATTTGAAAAGGCAAAACGAAAAATTGTGCGTGAAAATGATGCGCTACGGATTGTTTTGCGCAAGGGCGACCTTCTGCCCACGCAAGAGTTCCTGGAAGATGCCGATTTTGACTTTCCTTTTGTCGATTTTTCAGAAGAAGATGACCCAATGGGAAAGGCCGTAGACTGGATTGAGAGAGAAGTTTCAAGGCCTTTTGATCTATATGATAGATTTCTTTTCAGGTACGCCCTCGTTAAGGTTTCGGAAGACTGTTATTGCTATTTAAGTTGCCATCATCACCTTATCACCGATGGCCTATCGAGTCGCTGGGTCTGTTTATATATGGCGGACGCTTACAACGAACTAATGAGTGGTAAAGACAACCTTTCCCCAAAGCCCACATATGCGGAAATTGTCCTGAGCGATAAAAAGTTTATTCAATCTAAACGGTTCGAGCAATGCAAAAATTTCTGGAAGGACAAATACCCTGATATACCGGAACCCATGGTCCCCCGCAATCATAATAACTTACCAGGAGTCTCAACGCTGAAAAGCGGTTTTTCATATGTCTGGATAAAACGGGAGAAATTTAATGAACTGGTCGCTTTTTCACGGGAGCATAAGGCTACACCTTTTCATCTCTTGACTGCCGCTTTATACATCTATTTTCTTAGAACTGCAGGGGGTAAGAATTTTGTGTTCGGAATGTCGGTTTCGAATCGAACAACGGCGTCCGCAAAAGCCACCGTAGGCCTTTTTACAAGCGTATGTCCCGTGCGTTTGGATTTTGGACTAGACATTAAATCCGGAGAGCTTCTGGAATCAATAGCAAAAGAACTCCGCCGATATTACCGTTACCAGAAATTCCCCATAAGTGAAATCAACAAGCAGTGCGAGATATATAAAGAAGGCGGACGTCAGTTATTTGATTTGACCATATCTTACGAGAAGATTGATTATAATTTTCATTTCAATGGATCTCCTGTTGAGTGCGTAACTCTTCCTAATGGTTATGGACAAATTCCCCTGGCTATTGCCCTTAAAGATTACCATGAAAATCAGGATGTCAGGCTTGATTTCTCTTATAATTTGGGATTTTTTAATAAAACAGAAATTAAATACATTGAGGATCGAATCGAATTTATTATGGAGGAAATGGTCCGCCATCCTAATCTCCCGGTAAAAGAACTCCAAATCATGCCCGGGAAGGAAAGAAAAAAAGTCCTTTTTTCATGGAACAAAACAAAAAGGGATTTCCCTTCAGACATATGCATCCATAATCTTTTTGAAAACCAGGTCCGCTTAAATCCCGATGCCGTGGCAGTTATTATTGGCGACAAAAGAATTTCTTATAGTGATTTGAATACCCGCGCGGACCGTCTGGCAAGCCGGTTACAAAAGTTGGGCCTTTCTACAGGAGAGCTTGTAGGCATAAAAACAGGACCTTCCGTACATACCATAGCAGGCATTTTAGGCATTATGAAAGCGGGAGGGGCCTATCTCCCGCTGGACCCATCCTACCCGGAGGAAAGAATCGCCTATATGATTAAGGATTCGGGTATTAATAAGGTCCTTGTTCAAGAAAAAACGACAAAAGAAAATTTTGGGCGTGAAGTAAATATTATTTGCATAGAAGAAGGTAAAGGGGAAGGAGAGGGGGGGAATCGTAGAATTTGCAGCGACCGTTATAATCCGGAAAACCTGGCTTATGTTATATATACCTCGGGGACCACGGGGCGTCCCAAGGGTGTCATGATAACGCACCGGAGCTTATGCAATCTTGCTATAGCTATAATAAAAATAATGCGTGTACAACCGGGAAGTGTTGTTCTTCAATACGCGTCTTTTAGTTTTGACTCCTCGGTTGTAGAAATATTTATGGCCCTTTGTTCCGGTTCCGCGTTATGTCTTGCTACGAGGGAAGAAATGTTGCCCGGACCGCCTCTTATAAAAACCTTAAAAAACTTTTTCATCACCCATGTAATCCTTCCGCCTTCGTCACTGTCCGTCATGCCTCATGAGCTTCTCCCCTCTCTGAAAACGATTATTGTCGCGGGGGAAGTTTGTCCTCTTGAACTTGCCCAAAAATAGTCGAAAAACAGATGTTTCATTAATGGCTATGGTCCAACGGAATCAACGGTTTGTGCCACGGCCGCCGAATACTACAAAGGCATGGATAATCTTCACATAGGAAAACCAATAGATAACACCAGTGTTTTCATTTGCGATAAATATCTAAACCCGGTGCCAATAGGAGCAGCGGGTGAAATTTTCATAGGGGGAGTCGGTTTATCAAAAGGCTATATAAACAAACCTGATTTAACAAAAGAAAAATTTATCGCCAATCCTTTTAAGGAAATTCCCCTGGCGCATCTTTATAGGACAGGTGATTTCGCCCGCTGGCTTCCTGATGGAAATATTGAGTTCCTCGGCAGGATGGATAACCAGGTTAAAATCAGGGGGTATCGCGTTGAGCTACAAGAAATAGAAGCGACGCTCGTAAAGCACCCGGGGGTGAAAGAAGCGGCTGTTATTATGAAAGGCGAAGGACTTCAAGACAAACAGTTAGTGGCCTACTTTCTTGAAACAGAAGGCGGGAGCAAGCAGATAGAAAGTTCCGAATTGAAAATATTTTTAAAAAAAGTATTGCCTAAATATATGGTCCCAACTTTTATATGTAGAATCAAAGAGTTTTCTTTAACGCCAAACGGGAAGATCGATCGTAATGCTTTCCCGGACCCGGATATTGCCTCACAATCCAAACCGGACCGACAAAAACCGGAAACAAATACGGAGAAAATACTTTTGATAATTTGGGAAACTGTAATTGGCCGGGAAGAGATAGGCAGAGAGGATGACTTTTTTGAGGCAGGTATGGATTCCCTGCAGACCATCCAGTTTATCAGTAATATTGAAGAAAAATTTAAAATTCAAATTCTACCAACGGAACTCTTCGAGAAAGGAACGATAAAAGAGCTTGGAGAATATATAGACCGGGAAAACAAGGGGAGGAAAGACTCCCTCCGAACTGTTGTGAAGATACAGGACAAAGGACCAAGACCTCCTTTCTTTTGCGTGACGGTGGGCTACGGCGATATGGTGGCTTTCAAAGGTCTATCCGACCACCTGGGTTTGGAAAGACCCTTTTTCGCGCTTCAACCAACAGACACGGAAGCAGTTAGCATAAGAGATCTTGCTGAAACTTATATTTCAAAGACTCGCGAAATACAACCAAAAGGTCCTTATAACCTGGGTGGTTATAGCGTGGGCGGTATTCTGGCCTTTGAAATGGCCCGACAACTCAGGTCGGATGGAGAAGAAATTAATTCTCTCATTATGTTAGGCGCTCCAACTAACTATAATTTACTTGGGCACAAGATACACAGTTTTCTTATGAAAATCATCCCGAAGCTTTTTCCCAAAGCCCATGAAACCAGGTATGATATAGTGAGAATAATCCGGTCTCTTTTTAGTGATCAAGGTCTGAGAATCCACCTGCAATGTGTGTTAGGATATGAGCCGGAACCCTACCAGGGTGAAATTACTCTTTTAGAGGGGCGTTGGGCTTCCACAAGACTGCTTCCCTGGAAAAAAAAATGGAGCAACGCGGCAAAAGGCGGACTGAAAATACATCTGATGCCGGGCAATCATGATAGTTTTATCAGGCCTCCTTACGTCAGGGACCTGGCAAAGTACCTTAAGTCTTGCTTAGAAAATTCTGATAAACCATGAAAATTACTATTGCCACTCTTGGGACCCGGGGAGATATTGAACCATGTATTGCCCTGGGTAATGGTTTGCAGACCGCAGGGCATGAAGTGCGTTTAGCAGCTCCTCATAAGTTTGAGGATTTAGCGCGGGAAAGGCGTGTGGGTTTTTTACCCATTAAAAACGGCTTGCGGCAAATGTTTGAGGCCGAAGCCGGAAGGGACCGTTTGCAAGAGGAACTCAACCCAATACGTTTGCTCTATCGCAGGAAAACAGTGATAGAACCAATTGTCAACCGGGTTTTCTCCGATTTATGGTCTGCCGGTCAGGACACGGACATGTTGTTATACACACCTTTAGCCTTACCCGCTTATTATATCGCCAAAGATATGGGGATCCCTGCTTTCCCGGCCTGCTTTCAACCCTTGAGCAGGACCCGTAAATTTCCAAGCATATTTTTTCCCCCCTTTTTCTCAAATATGGGATCTTTCAACAGAGTGAGCCATTTACTTACCGAACAGTTTTATTGGTGGTTCTTTCGATCTGCTTTCGCACGATGGCGTAAAAAAGCAGGACTGTCTGCTGTCCCTTATTGGGGGGATTTCATGGCAATTAATGGACAAAAAAGTCCTGTCTTTAATGGGTATAGTCCTATTGTGGCCCCGAAACCACCTGATTGGGGAGAAAGGAAGCATGTTACCGGGTATTGGTTTCTTGGTCCTCCTTCTAATTGGCGTCCTGGTCCAAAGCTCGTTGATTTTCTGAACAGCGGTAAACCCCCTGTTTGTATAGGCTTTGGCAGTATGAATGATAACCGTGTGGAAAAAACAGTAATAATTTCCATAGAAGCTTTAAAAAAATCAAACAACCGTGGAATTTTTCTTAGTGGACAAAGTGATCTAAATCAGGGGGAACTTCCTCACTCCGATGAAATATTTGTAGCCAAAAATGTCCCTCATTCCTGGTTGTTTCCAAAGGTTTCAGCTGTAATTCATCATGGAGGAGCAGGCACTACAGCTGCCGCAATAAAAGCTGGCATCCCCTCGATCATAATTCCTTTTTTCTTCGATCAATTATTCTGGGGGCAGCGATTAGCTGCCTTAGAAGTTGGACCGCAGCCATTGTCCCAAAAAAAAGTCTCTGCCGAAACGCTCGCTTCCGCTATTAATGAAACTGTAAATAATGAAAACTTTATGCATAGAATACAAATATTAAGCGGTCAAGTTCAGGCTGAGGAGGGCGTTAAAAATGCCGTTAAATCATTTCACCATGAATTGTCACGGCTTTAGCCGGTGTAACCCTGAATTTAAAAGTATAGGAATTTTCATTTTTTCTCTGACATAACAGATAGATAGATGGCTATCATTAGTTTTAAATTAAATTTCATATATTAGGCCCGAAGGGCTCAAAGCATATAGCAGAGGGAGGACCCCCCTGTGAAGAGAAAAAAATCCAAGCCCCAAAGGGGCTGCAGAAGGGAAAATAATAAACCACCGCATTAATTTAACAAATTAACATAGCAAAATGTGAAAAGATAAACCTTTTTCTTTCGCCCTTTCAGGGCTTGTCCTTTACATGTGTTCGTAGAGGGCTGTTATATTATCGGTATTGCATCCGAGGGCTTCTCCCTCGGCGATATGCTTCCATCCCTTCGGGCCTTAATAAAGTGAATGATTATAATTTTGGAATGTTTTAAGATAAATCCGCCCGGAGGGCGTTATGTCCATCTATATTTTTTGTGAGACAAGAGATGAATCAAGGCGCATCAAATTCAAAAACTGCTAAATTATTGCATCATATAAAAACAAACGATCTCTTCAAAGATTTTAGTGATGAAGCACTTCAAAAAATTGCTGCAAATGCAAAGTGGTCTTTTCTGAAAAAGGGAGAGGCCCTTTTTCATTGCGGAGATACCGGCGACAAAATGTATCTTGTTACGACGACGGGCCTGAGTGTGACAATTCAGAAAGAGGACGGGACAAAAATTGTTGTTGCAGAACTCCAACCCGGTGAGATCGTCGGGGAAGTACAGTTCCTGACAGGAGGCAGCCGCACTGCTGATATTAGCGCATCACAGGAATCCGTAGTTATTGAACTTGGAAATTCGACATTTGACTGTTTGGGTGATGAAAAGAATAAATTTATAGATCGGTTAAACTTCACTATACGAAAACGTTTGCAATTTAACCAATTGGCAGTTATTTTGCCAAAACTTTTCGGTGCCCTGGGGAAAAATGAAATTCAGGCCATTATTGATCGAGCGGAATGGATTCAACTTAAAAGAGGAGAACTCCTGTTCAAACAGGGAGAGCAGGGGGACGCGTTCTATATTGTTATTAACGGTCGTTTGGAGATAGCTATCGAAAGAAGAAAACACAAACGGACCCAGGATAAAGAGTCAGGGCAGGGTAATACAAGCCTGGAGTGGGGGACGATAGTAACTCGGGTAGGAAGAGGAGAAATCGTGGGAGAAATGTCCCTTCTCACTGACGACAAACGCTCGGCAACGGTTTACGCGTTTCGTGACACTGAATTGTTTAGGTTTCCCAAAGGGGAATTCCATCATATGCTTAAGCAATATCCGAAGCTATTGATGCAAATTACACAGATTCTTGTAGAAAGGGTACGTGAGTCCGGTAAATCTACTAAAAGCAAAAGAGAAAATTCGATTATCGCTATCCTGCCTGCGGGTCCCGATGTGCCTTTAGAAGATTTTACGCGACGATTAATTAAGGAGCTTTCAACTCTTAATTCTACGCTCTATGTTAATTCCAAAAAGTTAGACACATTCTTGGAAACACCTGGGATTTCCCAAATTTCTGAAGATGACCCGAATAAGATGAGGGTTTCCATGTGGTTAAACTCTCAAGAGCAAAAACATCGTTTTATTGTTTTTGAAACAAATATGGCTGTATCTAATTGGACTAAATGGTGCATTAGACAGGCAGACCAAATTCTGATTGTGGGACAGGGAGCAGCGGACTCCGACCCGGGGGACATAGAAAAAAGACTATTGTTCGGGAAGAATGGAAAGACTGCCGAAGGCTGTTTGCTTGCTCTATTGCATCCGAATGGAGAAAAACCGCCCTTGGGGACAAGAAAGTGGTTGGAAAAGAGACATCTTCCTATGGCCCATCATGTTCGATGGGACACAGACAAGGACTTTCAGCGAATTGCGCGTCATTTTGCGGGTACTTCCATAGGAGTGGCCTTAAGCGGTGGAGGCGCCAGGGGATTAGCTCATATCGGGGCCATTAAAGCCCTGGAAGAAGCTGGAATCCCTATCGATATGGTAGGCGGGACCAGTATGGGATCGATAATAGCGGCTTCTTATTCCATGGGATGGAGTTGTGAGACAATGGAATCCAAAATCAATCAGAATGTTTCAGATATGTTACTTGACATGACTCTCCCTATTTCTTCATTTTTCTCTGGAAAAAAAACTCTTATGCAACTGAAAGAGTCTTTTGGTGAAGTTCATATAGAAGACCTCTGGATTCCTTTTTTCTGTGTATCAAGTAATTTGACCAGGGCAAAAAAGGAGGTCCATCGGTCCGGCATCCTATGGAAAAGTGTGTTGGCCAGTAATTCTGCTCCCGGTCTTTTACCTCCCGTTATTGATAAGGGAGATCTCCTCGTAGACGGCGCGTTGCTCTCCAATTTACCTGTCGAAGTAATGGACCAGCTCTGCCACGGCTCTGTAATTGCTATCGATGTTTGTCCCGCTGTTGATCTTGCGGAAAACATACCATATGGCGAGGGTCTTTCAGGATGGAAAATATTATGGAGTCGAATTAACCCTTTTGCCGATCCGATAACCGTCCCTGATTTTCGCTCGATATTACAGCGTTCCGGAGAGCTGGCAAGCGTGGCTAACCAGAGAAAAGTTTTGGAAAAAATGACGGGCCTCTATGTGCGAATGCCACTGGAAAAATATCAGTTGGTAGATTACAAACGCGCATCAGAAATTATTGAGACCGGCTACAGCTTCGCAAAAACAAAAATTGAAGAATGGGTCCAAAAAAGAAAGGCTTTAGCAATTAAGTAAAAATGTGGATCGGATTAATTATTTTGTTGGCATTTGCCCTGTGGGCTTATGTCGGCTATGACTTTAGTTCTGTTATCTCTGCTTTTGCGGAAGCTGATTGGAGATTGATTCTGGCAGGAGCAATTCTCGATATATTCTTGTTGTACCTTCGAGTGTTCAAATGGCGTTTTTTTCATGGCGCCTACAGAAAAATTTCTTTTTACAATATGTCACTGGCGGCTTTTGCCGCGTATTCTTTCAACATGGTTGTACCTGCCAGGATGGGGGGGCTTGTTCAGGCGTGGCTTCTGGCCAAAAAAGAATCGATCAGTAAAAGTACCGCGCTGGGGACAGTGGCGCTTATACGAATCATGGACGGGATAACACTGGCTGCGATTGGGTTGCTGGTTTTTTTTTTCATAGAAGTTCCAGAGGGGAAGGGCGCATATTGGGAATCTTTACAAAAGGGAGGGCTTATTTTTACGGCCTTTTTTTTTACAATTACCGTGATTTTATTTGCTCTGCGCAAAAACCGGAAATTTGTGGAATGGTTTTTCAGCTCAGCCATGTTTCTTGCCCCAACAAGGTTTAAACCCGCTGTTGGTAAAATTATAAAACTGTTTTGGGATGGATTCGCGGTCCTCGACCAGGGCCGTTCTTTATCGATAATCGTTTTATTGAGTTTTATCTTTTGGGGACTCGTCGCAACCTCCATATCCATTTTTTTAAAGGCTTTTGGCATCGCTATTGTTTCCGTAACAATGCCCTTTTTCATTCTTTTGGCCCAAATAGTTGGTTTTTTGATTCCAACTCCTGGATATATAGGGCCCTTCCATGCCGCAACGGTGATGGCCCTTTCCTTTTACGGAGTGTCCGGTGAATTGGCCCTTTCCGTCGCAATTATTATGCACGCCATGATGTTCGTAACAAATACTATGCTCGGTTTTATTTACTTGTGGTTTGAGAATATAAATTTGACAACTATCACCCGGGAAGTAAAACTTGATTTATTAAAAACAAATTACAATTCTGAAAAATAATTTTTTCATAACTTATTTATAATATTTACCATACTTGAGTCATATTTATTTTTTTGTTATAAATTACTAAAATAAAATTAAAACAATAATTCTTTGAGGTTGCTTATGCTTATAAAGAAAAGAAATATTGACCTTTTCAATATTTTTATAGGATTAATAATTTCAAGTTGTTTCTTCTTTTTTCCGGTAGAAGCTTTGGCCTTAACAGGAAGAGAAATTATGCAGCAGGTGCTCGACAGAGATGATGGGGACGACGGGACGTCAGATATGGAGATGGTCCTGATTGACAAAAAAGGAAGGCAAAGAATCCGCAAAATGCGTAGTTTTAGCAAGGATTTTGGAGAGGATACCTACTCGGTCATATTCTTTTTGGCGCCTGCTGATGTAAAAAACACCGGTTTTTTAACTTACGACTATAAAAAGTCCGGTAAAGATGATGACCAATGGCTTTATCTCCCCGCTTTAAGAAAAAACAAGCGTATTGCCAGTAGTGACAAGAGCGGCAGCTTTATGGGCTCAGATTTTAATTATTCGGACATGACAGAAACCGATCTGGATGATTTCAATTATAAGTTAATGAAAGAGGTCGCTGTGGAAGACCATAAAACATGGCAAATAGAAGTGCTTCCCAAAAACGATGATGTGGCTGATGATACCGGGTATTCGAAATCGATTGTTTTTGTGCGTCAGGATAATTATGTCCCTATTCGAGGAGTCAAATGGGTTTATAAAAGCAAAAAAATGAAATATATGAAAGTAAACAAGATGAAAGTGATTGATAATATCTGGGTTGTTACAGACAGTCAGATGGCTACCAAGCAAGGCCGCAAAACAGTTCATTCTACAATCTTGCGGATTTCAAACGTAAAGTTTAATCAAGATTTGAAAGAAGAATTTTTTGCTCTGCGTCAATTGGAAAAAGGGCTATGACCTGTGGGGCCGGGGCCCAAAAGGGCCATCGCCCGGGAGGGCAGATTCCTGGCATTAATCTGCCCAAAAAACGACACACCCCGCCTTATCAGGCACCCCTCTTTTTAGAGGGGAATTTTTTTAGCCGCTGTTTAGCTTTTTTTACAGCGGTTTATGCAAAGCACAGTGTCTTAAGCAAGGCTTTCGCTGCGCTACCATGCCTAATTATATAAAAATGAATTTTATAAACAAAAACTAAATACCATGAAAAAATCAAAGAGTTCATCAGGTTTTTTAGTATTAGTTATGCTTCTTCTCTTTGCCGCGTACTCTCCCGTTATTTTTGCCCAGCAAGAAAGTCCTCAAAGCAATGATCCGGCGATGGACGATATCCTGTCCGGGTTTGACGATATGCAGGCTGTAGAACCTGAGACAACTGGACCTGAAGAAGAAACTTCCTGGTGGGCGTTGGACGGTTTTCTGCGATTTGACGCTTCCTATAATTATTCTCATGATGCTCCCGCAGAGAGTGATCCTGACTTCCGGGGGTTTTCAAAGGCGCGCGCAACATTACGGTTAGAGTTGCCTTTAAACCTGGCCAAGAATTGGAAGGCATTTTTTAGCGGCCATGCGTTTTATGATGCTTCTTATGCCATGAAAAATGATGATGATTTTTCAGACGAACTGCTGGATCTATACGAAAGAGAAGCTGAGCTGCGGGAAGCTTATGTACTTGTATCACCATCGTCTAATTTAGATATTAAAATAGGGAGACAGATCATTGCCTGGGGCTTCGCAGACTATACCCGGGTAGTTGATGTGCTGAATCCATTAGACAACCGCGAACCGGGATTGGTAGATATCGAAGACCTTCGTTTGCCTTTAGCCATGTCGAGAATAGACTACTCTTTCAATCGATGGCGTTTGACCGGGTTTGCCATCCACGAAACAGATTTTAAGAAGGACCCCGTATACAACAGTGATTTTTATTCATTAACTCCACCTCTCCCTGATGACGTTCTCCCATCCAATAACATAAAAAACACCGAATTTGGACTTGCCCTGGTCGGAAACTTTACAGGGTGGGACCTTGCTTTTCACTGGGCTGAAATATTTAATGACAGCGCGCATTTTGAAACAGTCAACGAATCCACAGATCTTTATCACAGCCCTCTTACTATGGTAGGTGCAACAGTAAACGCGGTTTCCGGCAGTTGGTTATGGAAGGCGGAAACAGCCGTATTCAAGGGATTGAAGTTTTTTAACCTCCCCGGTGAGACCCGTTCACGACTGGATGCTATGCTGGGACTGGAATACTCGGGTATTACCGATACGACACTTGTTGTGGAGATAGCAAATAGACATTTATTTAACTTTGATCCGGCAATGGAAATGGCCCTTGATTCCGCGAATGAAAACGTGACCGAGTATATAGCTGCATATCGCGGCGATTTTTTACGAGAACGCCTGAACATTACTGCTGTGGTCTCTTTTTTAAGAAGTGAAATTGATCTAGGCTCTTCACAGAGACTCACGGCTGGATATGATCTATTTGACGCTTTTACAATAAGCGGTGGAATTTTAATTTTTAATGGCGGAAAAGGAGTGTCTGTTGTAGATGCTTATAGAGACAATGACCGAATTTTTTTAGAAGCAAAATACAGCTTTTAATAAGGTTTGTATGAAAACGAAAAAGGAATAACAAAATAACAGGCGGCATTAAAATTTCTCGTAGTGCTTAAAAGTTTCTCAAGTAAGCGCCCTGCAGATTCTTTGTAAACTGGATGGGTCTTTCCCTTAAAATTCACGACCTCCACCATCTCCGATTTTATCAGATAAATGTCATCATCAACCGTTTCTTCTTCCATAACAATTTCACCTTTTTTGTATTGACAGTGAGCAAAATTACCGTTAATATGATCGTATGATATACAAAAGAGCCTTAAAGCTCCCTCCAACATCTTTTTTTCTCTTTGGGCCGCGCGGCGCTGGCAAGACAACCTGGCTGAAAAAACTTTTGCCTGAGGCCAAATGGTTTGACCTTCTCAATACAAAAACTTATTTTAAACTCCTTCGCGAGCCGTCCCTCCTTAGAATGGAAGTAGAAGCATTGCCCGAAGGTGCTTGGATCGTAATTGATGAGGTCCAAAAACTCACTATTTTGCTGGATGAAGTCCACAGATTAATTAGTGATTATGAAAATAAATATTTTTTTGCCTTAAGTGGTTCCAGTGCCCGAAAATTAAAACGCCTGGATGCGAACCTCCTTGCCGGCAGGGTCATAAACCGCAATTTTTTCCCTATGACGGGAACTGAGCTGAATTTTAACTTCGATCCCGAATCTTTGTTGAGGTATGGATGCCTCCCTAAAGTTTGCGCAGAACCGGACCTTGCCATTGATATTCTGGAAGCCTATGTAGGCAACTACCTGAAAGAAGAGATCCAACAGGAAGCCTTCGTCAAGGACTTTGGCTCTTTTTCACGCTTTTTGGAAATTGCGGCCCTATGTAACGGGCAGGTAACAAATGTCTCTAATATTGCCCGGGATGCCGGCGTCGCACGGCCAACGGTCCAACGGTATTTTGATGTTTTAGATACAACCTTAATTGGCTGTTGGCTTCCCGCCTGGAGGACAAGAGCAAAGGTCAAGGAAAGCGCCCATCCCAAGTTCTTTTTTTTTGATACCGGGGTGGTGAGGGCCTTGTCCGGTCTTCTCCGTGATTCCGTTGAAAAGTCCGAAAAAGGGCCTCTTTTGGAAACGCTGGTTTTGCATGAGCTTAGATCGGCACAAAACAATCTGCAGGTTGGCGGGAAATTTTATTATTGGCGAACACCTTCTGGAAGCGAAGTTGATTTTATCTGGACGAGAGGTAAAAAGACGGTAGGCATTGAAGTGAAATCGTCTGTGCAGTATCGCAGAGAGTATTGTAAAACACTAAAAAATCTAATTGAAGAGGGACCAATTCAAAAGGGCTTTCTTGTTTATCTGGGAGAATCCGTATTAAAGGATGGTCCGGTCTCAGTTTTGCCCTTAAAAAAATTTATGGCGGAGCTAAGCGCCGGAAGAATTATCATTTGAAAGTGTTTAACGAGCGCAATCGCAGTCTTGTCCTTTATCCTGGCATAGAGGGTTTTGCCAGGGGGAGCTTCAATTGTAATTAAAGTCGAAGGGAAGAAATTTTCAGTAATCTTTAGATTTGAGAATTAATATGGACAGATAAAAGAGGGCCAGAGCAAAGAGGAGGGAACTGTACAGGGGAAACCAGTTTTCGATGGGTTTGTTCAAGACAAGGTCAAAGAAAATTCCGGAAGTTTCTGAAGTTTTCGGAAGGATGTAATAAAGAATTTTAAGGGTCTCTTTAAATATTGATGGACCAAATTCATGCTTCATTGAATAAAACCAG
>MDTC01199185.1_pt1 | contig 17658 bp, 19 predicted proteins | sample 811181 | NCBI WGS metagenome assembly MDTC01 (sample SAMN05326644, study PRJNA326480) | marine metagenome | isolation source: seawater | place: Pacific Ocean: North | collected 2011 | reverse complement strand
TAATTCACTCAAAACAATTTTACTTTTTTCTTCACTAATTTTTGCATTTTTTTTCTCTATATATTGATTTTCCTTCTTTAAATATTGAATGCATAATAAATCATAATTTTTTCCTTTGTAATTAGTTTTTTCCACATATTTTCTATTTTTGATTTTATCAACAAAACTAGAAAAGGTTGAAGGTCTTCCAATTTGTTTTTCATCTAATAATTTAATTATCTGTCCTTCATTATAATGAAGTTTCGTATCTTTTAAGCTTTGTTCTGATTTTATTAATTTAAAATCAACAATTATATTTTTTTCAATTTGAATTTCTAATTGCTCTTTTGATTTTTTTTCAGAATCTAAAATTTTAAATCCTGAAAAAGATATTTTTTCTATATTTTTTTCATAAAATATTTTATTGATTGGACTGTTTATTTTTAAGCTGTATATTTTTAAGATACAATCACTCATACAACTTTGAATAGCATATTTCCATATATTTTTTAATAATTTTTTTTCATCGTTTTCCAGCTCATTATCTTCAATAATAATATTTGTTGGACGAATACACTCATGCGCTAATTGTTTGTCATTTTCTTTTTTTGATTTTTTATTTGTTTTTGATATATATTCTTCACCCCATTCTGTCTTTACATATTCTATAATTTTTTTTTTAAATTCCTCTGCAATTGCTGTTGATTCTGTTCGATGATATGTTATTTTTCCTTTCTCATATAAAGATTGCGCAATTTTCATTGTTTTATCAGGAGACCAATTGAACATATTTGAACAAAATTGTTGTAAAGTACTGGTACAAAAAGGAACAGGAGGTCGACGATTTCCTTCTTTATTTGTAAAAGAAGTAATTTTATGCTCAAATGTTTTTGATTTTTCAATAAATTCTCTAACTGATTTTTCATCAACAAAATCTTTTTTAAAATTGACAAAATCATTGACAGGCTCATTAAAAAATGTTTGTGTTTTAAAAACTATTTTTGGTACATTATTTTTTATATCTTGTTCTCTTTCATATACCAAATTTAATGTTGGTGTTTGACAACGACCAGCAGAAAGTTTATTTCCTACATTTCTCCATAAAAATGGAGAAATTTTATAACCAATCCATCTGTCACAAATCATTCGAGCCATTTGCGCTTTTACAATATTCATGTTTATATTTTTGGGTTCTTCAATTGCTTTTTGTATTGCTTCTGATGTAATTTCATGAAATAATATTCTTGGTGTTGTTTGTATATCAAGATTAAAATAATCACAAATATGCCATCCAATTGCTTCTCCTTCCCTATCATCATCAGTTGCTATAATAACATCATTATTTTTTATTTTTGAATCTATATTTGATACATTTTTATATTTAGAAGGAGAAACTTTAAAATGTATTTTATAATTTTCATCAATTTTATCAATATCCCGAAAATGACCACAACTTGCTATAACATCATAATCTTCATTTGGATATAATTTATTTAAAATAGATAAAATTTTTTTACATTTCGATGGAGACTCTACAATTAATACTTTCATTTTTATATCTCAATATTTAAAATTATTTTTTCATTTTTTCATTTTATTAGAAAACCTCCAATTCTCTTCGACAAACAGGACATTTTGTATTTATTGTTTTATCTAAACATGAACTACATAAATTATGATTACATTTTGTAATAAAAAATGTCTTTTCCCAACAAATACAACAATTATTATAATTATGCATACTTCCTAATAAATATTTGGAATTATTTTTATAACAACATATATAACCTGATACAATATTTATATGTTGAATGCCATTTAAATTTCCATACTTATAATTTAATATTTTTTCTATTATACCATCTTTTAGATATATTTCCAAATTATTTTTATTCCCATTTAAATATTCCCCTTTTATCGTAATAGAATCATTATGTCTTTCATAAGAACCATGTCTAATATTATTAATGTAATTATACTGATATAATAGTTCATTTTTATCATTATATCTTAAACAGATACCATCTAATAAACCATTTTTATAATGTCGACAATATAATATATTTGAATTTTTATAATATTTATAAGAAAAATCTTGACGGTTGTCATTTTTAAAATAAATTTTATATTTTAATTCCCCAGAATCATAAAATTCTTTCATATTACCATTTTTTTTTCCATCTTTGTATCTGATAATTGCTTTTATTTTATTATTTTCATGATATTTTTTACATATTCCTACCTTTTTATCATTTTTATAATAACATAATAATTTTGTATTTTCATTCTCAAAAAAACTTTGGTATTTTCCATTTAATTTTCCAAAATGATAATAACAAATCTCCTTTACTTTTCTATTTTCATAATTATATACATATATACCATGTTTAATTCCATTCTTTATATAATATTTTTCTTTTAAATTACCATTTTCATAAAAAGACGCGTAATAATTTATCGGAAATCCATTTTGAAAAAATTGTTTTGTTTTGATATTTTGATTTTCCCAATATTCTATCTGCACTCCATCTAATTGCTCATTCCATTTATTTTCGATATTTTTTAAATATCCACTTATAAAATATTCTGTCTTTTTTTGTGTATTATTTGTTAAATCTTTTGTTTCCTCAATTATAGACTTCATTTATTCTATCGTTTTTTTTTTAAATTTATATTTTTAAAACACTTTTATAAAAAAAAAATTTATAATTTATATTATAAATTATAAAATGCTACTAAAAGACAGCTTAATTCTTTCAACTATTGCAGTTATTACAATAATTGTATTCTATATTGTTACTCTTGTTAAAGGGTTCTCTTTATTATGCAGTATGAAAAAAGGAACTTATAAAAATATATTATTGGGTTTGCTTATCTTTAATATAATCGGTGGACAAAGTCTTATTATTCCATTTGTTATATTAGCTATAATGGTTTGGTCAAAAAAGTAAAAAAAATAATTAATCTTTACTAAAAAAATTTGTTACAATTTCATCTTTTGAACTAAAAATTCTATATAAACGATTTCCTTGTTCTATTCCAATAGATTCATAATGGTAGTCTGGGAAATACAATAAAAAAATAAAAGGTTTTTCATTATTTATATTAATATTGTTTAAATATTCGTAATTAGGATATAATGTTGAACTATCAATTAACACTATATTACAATTATCCACTTGATTTAATAAACATAAAATAAATTCTATTGATAAATAGTTTCCTTCCTTCTTTATCTCATTTTTATACTCTTTGTAACTGTAATCTAAACAGTAATTTATCACTTTAATAAATTCTCCTATTAAATTATCAATTATTAACTTTTTTTTAGTATCTTTCATCTTGTCCTTTTCAATAACTAGTTGTTCAATTAACAATATTTCTGTGTCTATTAAATTATACAATATATCGGATATTTCCTTCTCCAAATGTGCTCTATCTCTTATTTCTAAATTATTTAAATTATTGAATATATTTTCATCTATTGTTTCCTTTGTTAATAAATCAAATATAGTTTTTAAAAAATCAACCTTTATATCATATTCTTCTATTACCTTTTTATTCTCATATAAAGACTCTATATTATATAATGTTATCTTAAATGTCTCTATTATATATTCTTTTAAAATATTTAAACAACTATTCCATTTGAATATATCCATCTTATCAGCAAACTCTTTTCTTTTATTTACAACGTATTCCAATTTATTATCAGAATTCCTATAATCTTTATAGGCTAATGAATATGCTGTAAAAAAACTATCTCCATTATCAACATTAATGCCTGTTCTGATTATATTGTCTAAATTTTCTAATTGTAACTTTTCATTTGTTAACTCATTAATTGGTTTCATTTTTTAATAAAATATTAATTGTTTAAATTAGTAAAAATTGATTCTAATTCAAATTTTTAAAAGAAAAAAAATGTTACCAGTTCGTTGTTTTACTTGTAATAAAATTTTAGGACAATATTTTTTTGAAAAAAATTCTATTTTAAAAAGTCCGGAACAGTTTTTTAATGAAAATGATATTCATCGTTATTGTTGTAGAAAAATTATACTTAATCATGTTGATATATTTGTCAATTATGAAAAACCGAAAAAATCATCTTTCTATTCTGTAAAACAGAATATTGAAGAACCTATTATTCTTTTAACAGATTAATTTTTTTTTTATTATTTTTCTTTAATAAATTATGACGAAAAAAGATAATTATTCTTTATATAAGAATCCACAATTATGGGGAGGACCTGCTTGGACTTTATTACATTGCATTACATTTACTTATCCGAATAAACCTTCATCCTCCGATATAAAAAATTATGAAAACTTTTTTTTGTCTTTACAAGATGTTCTTCCTTGTCCATCTTGCAGACAACATTACTCTGAATATATTCAAAAACATCCCATTAAAAATCATCTTTTATCAAAAACTAAGTTAATTAATTATTTTATAAAACTTCGAAATTACATTGATAAAAATTATAAAAATAAAAAACCTTTGACTATTCAACAGAGCAAAAATTTAATTAATTTTAATATTCAAAATAAATTATATAAATAAAATTATTATCATATCATTTTATTATATATATATATAATAAAATAAATGAAAGCAAAAGCTGTTTTTCAAAAAAAATTAAAAGGTTATGTAATTTTTGAACAAAAAAATAAAAATGAACCTGTTCATATAAAAGGACACATTGAAAAATTAAAACCCCCCGGAAAACATGGTTTTCATATTCACACTTTTGGTGATATTGAATCCACAGATTGTATGAAATGTGGAAGTCACTGGAACCCATTTGGTAAAAATCACGGTGGAAGACATGATGTCGAAAGTCATTCTGGTGATTTAGGAAATATAACTGCTAATGAAAATGGTATTTCAAACTTTAAATTTAAAACAAATAAAATTCAAATTTTTGGTAATATTGAAAACAGTATTATCGGCAGATCAGTTGTTATTCATAAAGATATGGATGACTGTGGAAAAGGTAATCATGATGACTCTTTAACTACAGGACACGCAGGTGCTCGTATTGACTGTGCGGTAATAGGACATAGTTCCTTCTAAATTATTTTAAATATTTTTTATATAAATTAAGAATTTTTTGTCTTTCGTATGAATGATCCACAATGGGTACTGGATACTTTATATTAGAATATTTATTTCTGACGGATTCATCAAACCAATTATGAATATCATTTGGTGAAACATTTTTCAATTCTGGTATCCATGTTTTAATATATTCACAATCCTTATCATGATTTTTTTGTTGCGTCCAAGGATTAAAAATTCTAAAATAAGGTTGCGCATCTGTTCCATTTCCTGTTGACCACTGCCATCCAGAAGAATTGTTAATTGGATCATAATCTTGTAAAGTCTGTGCAAAATATTTTTCTCCCATCCTCCAATCAATTTGTAAATCCTTTACCAAAAAATTACTCGTAATCATTCTACATCTATTATGCATAAATCCTGTTGAATTCATTTGTCTCATTCCAGCATCAACAACGGGAAAGCCAGTTAAACCTTTTTTCCATTTATCCAAAAGACTTTTTGAAATATTCCACTGAATTGCATCATATTCTGACTTAAAACTTTTATTTCCTTTTTTAGTTATCTGCCCTTCCAAAGTATGTGGAAAATAATGCACAATATTCATGTAAAAATCCCGAAACACTAATTCTCGTATTAATCCTGATTCTTTTCCTAACTGTCGAATAATTTCATAATAAATTTCACGAATAGAACATACATTATAATGAATATATGCACTTAAAAAAGTTGTCTTGTACATTAAATTATCACGATTTTTTTGATAATTTTTAAACTTTGTCATATTATTTAATATATTTAAACATTTATCTCTTCCTCCATTTACATTTAAATTGACATTAAAATTGTAAAATTTATCTAAATTATTATGAAAATATTTTAAATCTAATAGTTTTTTATTTATTTGAAATTTAAATTTTGAAAAATTATTTGGTTTTGATACATTTAATGTTTTTGTGAATTTTAAAAAAGGTGAATAGACTAAATAAGGAGTATTATTTTTTTTCAATGTTTGTCCATCTAAAATATTATATAAAGGATAATCTTCTTCAACAATAAGTTGTATTTTGTTTATTTTACACCATTTTTCTATTGTACTTGTTCTTTTTTTTGCAAAGGGAGTGTAATCAAAATTAAAAGCGATTGAACTTATATTTATTTTATCATGAATTTCTTTTAATACATCAATTGTTTTTCCATAGAAAAAATACAATTGTCCATCATATTTCTGAATTTGCTTTTGCAAGTCTTTTAATGATTCAATCATAAATTGAACGCTGTTATTTGAGAAATATTTATTTTTATTTTTATCAATTTGTATTGGATCAAAAATAAATATTGGAATAATAGCTTCATTTGTTTTTTTTATTTGAGAAATTAACGATGAATTATCATATAATCGAAAATCTCGATGAAAAATAAAAATATTTACCATTTTTATTAAAATTTGTTTTTTTTATATTATTTTTGCCAAACAATTAAAACCCTCTTTTTCAAATCGTATTTCAAATAACTCAATTTCAATTTCAGAACCTATTGTATATATAATTTTTTTTTCATTATTTATTAAATACATATTTTGTTCTTCATTATCATTTTCTATTTTATATTTTTCTTTATTAATAGAGTTTGCTGGAACAAGAATACGAATATGTTCCTGGATAAAAAATAATCCATATGGAAAAATTTTATTTATTTTTAATTTACATATATTTCCAATTTTTGGTAAATATCTTATAATCTCTATATTTAAAAAAAAATATATATAAATACTATTATCTACAATTTTATGTTTATATATTTTATTTATTTTATTAACCTTTTTAATAATTCCTATATTATCTACTGCTTTACCTTCATATTTCTTAACTATTTTTTTGAAAAGAGTCTCTTTATATTCTATATCAATATGCTTTGGTTCTATAAAAATATCAATATCTATGTTTTCAACATCATATAACATTTTAATTTTTTAATTAAAAAAAAAATAAAATCATTTTTTACATTTATTAATAAATGACTTCCATAATATATAAATTTACAAACAATAGTTATGACGGTTTATATTTTTTAAAAGGACAAATTATATCATCTAATTTAATTAATGAGGTTTTTGTCATGGAAAAATGTTCTTTTAGAAAAGGTCCTAGACAAAGCACCTTTAATTTTGGAACAAAGCAAATATTATTTGTAGAAAATAATGTAGATTATGCACTTGATGATTATGACACATATATTATATCAATATTAAATAGTCTTCCAACTCCTAGAAAAAAAGCTCACGGAGATGGACCTCCTCCTACAGATGGACCTCCTCCTCCTGAAGCTCCTGCTCCAACTGGACCTCCTCAACAAATTATTAATATTCCAGAACCTGGAACATCTTTTCAGGCAAATATTCGACAACAAAATTTAACTATATTAGAAAATTTATATAGAACGTACAGTGATCCAGAAAATTTTACAAATTTAAGAGGAATTCCAAAATTATTAAAATCATATATTTCTGTTGATGATAGATATCATTTAATTGAAATAGAATATAAAAAAACATTTATAATTTTGTTAAAGTTAAATAATATTTATAATTATTTTATAACAGATGAACTTGATGAAAAAATATGGGAATTAAGTTCAGAATTTTTATTTCCTATTAAAAATACAGATTCGGATGAACCTATTAGATTTCCACCTGCTAAACCTCAACAAGAACCTATAACAATAGAAAATTTTGCTTCTTCTACAAAAATTCCACAAGAGCCACGACCAATACGAAAAAGAGAAATAATTCATAGTGACCTGAATTTAGAATATACATATGAAAAGAAATATATAAGAGGAATTAAATATAAAGGTGAAGAATTTCTTGCTCGCGAGTTACATCATAATCATTATAGAAGCATTAATTTAATTACTGATCACGGTCAAACTCCTATTTTTTTCATTGGAATCAACAGAAATGAAGAATATTTGATTATTAAAAAAAGTGTAAAACAAGATAAAGGAACATTAATATCATTTACAAAAAATTCATATTATGATGATTTATTAAAATTAAAATATAATCAAAAAATGTGGCGAGATTATGATAAGTGGCTTGAACGTTATAGAATTCCAAAATTAGATAAAATTGTTGTGTCTTATATTTTTACAATTAAAAAATCAAGTATAAAAATATTGGAAAATAAAAAAGAGTTTATTAGCTTCTTTGAAAATATTAAAACAAATTACGATGATTTTGACTCTGAAAGAATTCAAACAATTTTGGATAATATGAAAGAAAAACCTACAATAAATGAACTTAGACTATTAGAAAATCTCAATAAATTAGCTGTTGAAAAATCACAAAAAGTTCTTGAAGAAACTTTTAATGATCAACTAGCAATCAATACTCTTAGCTTTCACAATTCAATTAAAAGGCTCATAGGAGCATATATTTATAATCGTAATGAAGAACAAATATTAGATGAAATAAATGTAGAATAAATATTTACTCATTTTTAATTTATAAAAATTAAAAATTAAAAATTAAAAAATACAATTAAATTTTATTAATTTTCTACATAATGGACAAGAATCATTTTTCATTTGTATGCCACATTTTTCACATATGTAATGAGAACAAGATAATGTCTTGAAATTTGTTTTCTCCCAACATACACAACAAACATCATAGTCCTTTGATTTCTTTATTGCAACAAATTGCTTTTTAAATTCTGTATCTAAAATATTATTTTTATAAATTTTTTTTGAACGTAATATATTATTTTCATAATCTAAACATAATCCATGTAAAAAATCATCCTTATATTCATAGTTTTTTATTATATTTCCATACATATCATATATGTTATATTTACCATCTATTTTTCCATTTTTATAATTTATTTGTCTTTCTAAATAGGGTATATTATAAAAATAAGAAAAAAAATTCGACTCTCCATGAAGATTGTCATTTAAATAATATTGTATGCCTATCAAATCTTTATTTGATGTATATTGTAAGCTATATTTTTCTCTTAAATTATTCTCATAATAATTTATATACTTTATATTTGAATTTTCATAAAAATCATAACACCATCCTTCTTTATTATTCATTTTAAATCTATACAAAGACTTCATGTTATTATTTTCATTATTGTAATATGTTATAAAATCTCCATCATACATATCATTAGTATAATAAATTTTTTGACAAATATTTCCATCTGGGAAAAAAATTATTTGCTCTCCATATAATTTATTATATTTATAATTTAATATTCTACATATTTTTCCATCAGCCCACATATTTTGTAAAACTCCATGAATTTTGTTATCTTTAAAAGAACATAACTCCTCTAAATTTCCATTCAAAAAATATTTTCGTGAAATACCATTTAAAATTCCATTTTTATACATGTGAATTGTCTTTATACTATCTGTATTTTCATAATAATTTATAATTGCTCCATTTATCTCATTATTTTTATAATGTATTGTAGAATATACTCTATCATTTTTATAAAAATAACATTTTCCATGTAAGTTATTATTTCTTGAATAAAATTTCATTTTCTTTTTTCCCATCTTATCAAAACATATTGTTCTTCCATTTGCTAAATTATTTTTAAAATATGAAATACACTCTATTATCCCATTTTCATGATAAAATTCAGCTCTTCCTTGCCTTTTCCCATTCTTATAATATATTTTTGATCTTAATGTAGAATTATCATTATAATATAAACTTATCCCATGATGTTTATTTTTTTTCATATAATATTCTTGATGTAATATATTATTTTTAAATATTTTTTGCTTTCCATGCTTGACTCCATTTTTGAAATTGAAAGTAAATACTAGATTATTTTTCTTATCTATAAGTTTTTGATAACCATTAATAATATTAGTTCCGATATAATTCGAATAAATTATATATTGTTCATTTTCAAACTTCATTTTTATATATTTTTTGTTTTATTTAAATCAATAATATTATCAAATTCTATATTTATATCTGTATGAGATATACAAATTAATGTTCTATTTTTTGATATTTCTTTTATTATTGAATTACATATTTCTATTGTATTTTTATCAATATTTGAAATAGGTTCATCCAATATAACTATCGGAGCAGAATTAAAATATGTGCGTAATAATAATACTATTCTTTTTTGTCCACCACTTAAATTAATACCATTTTTTTGAACTTTTTTATCTAAAATATTTATAAAACTTTCTGGTAAATTAAAATTATTAAGAGATTTAATTTCCTTATTATAGAAAATATTTTCTGTTATTGTCATATCATCGAATAAAATTACGTTTTGAGGCATCAAATAAATCTCATTTGCTAACTGTAAAGAAGATAATTTTTTAATATTATTCCCTCCAATTGTAATTATTCCAGCTGTGGGAGAATACCACCCTAAAAGTAATTTTATTAATGTTGATTTTCCACTTCCAATCTCACCCTTAATTAATACATTCTGTTGTTCTAATATTTCACAAGAAAAATTAGAAATAATACTATTTTTATCATATCCAAATGATATATCATTAAATACAATGGTTTTATTTGGTAATGCAATTAACTTTGTATTACTTTCGCTACGACATAATTCTAATGAATCTATTAATTTTTTATCAGCAAAACTATAAATTACATTAAAAAATTTACTAATTTTTTTGATAAAATTATTTAAAAATATAGTTACAATTGTTGCAAAACTTATAAATACAGAAAATGATTCTTTTTTATACACATATATCAAACACATTAAATTTACAAATAACATTAAAACAATTATAAAGAATTTGAAAAAATTTATATCTTTTAATAATTTATTTCTATTTTCTAAAAAAATTTGCTCTAATTTCATTACCTTTTTTATTTCTTGTTCTTTTGTATGAAATATTTTTATATTATCTATATTAGTTATATAATTTTCATAATTTTTTAATATCTTTAAACTCTCCATATAACTTTCAAAGATTTTATTCGAGTACATATTTAAAAATGCTTTCAAAAAATAAAATAATGAAAAATTTAAACCAGATAATATTGTTCCAATTACTTTATTAATTGTTAAACAATATATTGAATATATAACTAATATTGACATTGTAGGAATCCAAAATTCTATATAAGTTTCAAAATATTTGAAAAACTTTTGAGGTAATCTGTCTAAATTTCTTATTGTTTCACTTGTATTGACATCTTCTGACTGTTTTTCTAATACATTTGATATGTATAAATCCCGTATATATATTTGTGATTGAAACACAATTTTATTATATATACTTATAGAAATAGTATATAAAACCTGTAAAAATAAAATACATATTATAAAAATAATAATTGATTTTAATATTTTTTTTTGTTTTTTATATTGTTGAAAATTGCTTTTGATAGAAAAGAAAAAAATGTTATTTCTAATGGAAACAATCCTACAACTATTATTATATAACTATTTACAAGAAGTTTATTCTTTTTGTAAAATTCTATATATAATTTATTTGTATCACAATTCATTTATTATAATTAATAAAAAAAATTATATATTTTTTTGCCTACAATATGGACAATTTCTTGACATATCTGTATTAAACCACTTCAATAAACATTTTTTATGAAATGAATGCCCACATTTTAAAAAAATATGTCTATTTTCACTATCATCTAAACATATGCAACATATATCTTTACATGTTTCATCCTTCTTATTTTTTATATAATTTATAAATGTTTCTGTTTCTATATTAATTTCATTACAAGTACTAATATCAATATAATATATACTATAATATAATAAGAAATGTAATAGTGAATTTATTATTAAATATAAATTAATTATATTCATATCTTTTACATATATACAACCATTTAACATAGTTGTTAAAAAAGATGATGCGCAATTTATTTCGTTAAAATATAAAGATAAAGTATTATAGTATAAATGATGAGAATCTAATATTATTAAATAACATAATGAAAATAAAGAAAATAAAAAATATAAATTCTCATTATCAGAATCTTTTATATTTTTTAATAATAAAATACTCTCATTTAGAAAAATACAATCCATAATTGTTAATAAAAGAAACAAAGTTCTATACATTTATCTTTACAAAAATAATTTTTTCTCTGTTTTAAAATTATTAAAATTTAAAATTATTATAATATATGCCAGATTATTTCTCCTGGTAGTTCTTTAATACGAGAGCCTTGTTTTTTTTCATAAACAATATAATTTAAGATTGTTTCTTTTAGTGGACATTTCCATTCTTTTGTGCAATAATAATCCATTATTGGTTTTTTACTATGATTTCCTACACCTGTAATAAATTTGATTTTTTTTATATTTTCATCTATATTTTCTAAAAAATATAACATTTCTTTTGTTGTCATTCCATGACAATCGATTTCATACATTTATATTTATAAAATATAAATTTTAAATTTATTTACATTATTCTTTTATCATTTCATAATCAAATAACTCAAAATCTTTTTTGTACTTTTCATTTATTATTGATATAGATTCTTTATTTAAATATTCTCTATAATTTTTATTAACATTTTTTTGGAATATATTAATATTAAATCCTAAAAATTCATTTAAAGTATTATTTGATTCATTTAAAGTTTCCGTCTTAAGAATTTTTATACTCTTTATCAACTCTGAATTTTCATCTGTTACAAATTTATATTGAGGTACGTTGTGATTATCTAGATTTTTTTTACATTTTCCAAAATATATATTTCTAATTACATTATTCACCTCTTTTGCAGTAAAGGTTGGTTCAATTAACTTGTTCCAAAATAGATCACTAACAATTCTATCATATGGATTTCTGACAACACTAAAGACTTTTATATTTTGAAAATCCACATTTAATATTCTTTTATTTTTGAAAATAGTATTATAAAATAAATGTTGTGGGGATATACCTCTATATGGTTCATTCCAATTATTCTTATTTCCATATAAAGTTTGTTTAGTCTCTTTTTTTAATGCATTTTCAATTACTGTTCCACCTGTCTTTGGAATATGTATAAATAATATATTTTTTTGTTTATAATAAGGCATTTTGAATATCTCTATAAATAGAAAATATTAAAAAAAAAATCAAAAATTATATTTCTATATCTGTAAAATTATCATTTTCATTCGTATTATCATATACTTTTGCAAAATTATAATATTGATTATCATTTGACTTTACTTTTACAAAATTTGGATATTGATATCCTTTCTTAACTGTAATTTGAAAACAACATATTTTTTTCATTTTTTTTTTAATTATCCACCAACCTTGAATACGATAACCTTGGTTTATATACCTATCAAAATTATCTGGATAAATAACTTTATAATATGGATGTTTATCATTTGAATATAATCTCATTTTATTAAAAGATTTTTATACTTTAAATTTTTTTATAAATTATAATTAAATAATTCAAAATCTTTTTTAAAATACTCATATATTAATTTTTTACTTTCTTCTGTTAATTCACAATTTTTTTTTATTGAATGATTTGTTTTTTCTATATTTGAAATTAACTCTTCTTTTCCTATTTTTCCTAAAATAGTTTTTAAATTTTCTGTATAATTTTCAAACTTGTAGACATCACTTACTAATTTTTCTCCTGTTTTAGAATATATATAAGTATATTGTAATGATAAAGGACCAGCTTTTTTATTAAATAATTCTGACTTTTTTAATAAGATTTTTATCCATCCATTAATATTATATCTTTCTGCAAGTTCTCTCTCTTTTATTGGAGTCATTTTTTGTTTCAACTTTAATTTTCTATAACATTCCGATTTATTATTTAAACTGTTGGTTTTAATTTCAGAAAAATATTTATGTTTTAATAGATGATTGTACCAAGATATCATTCTTGACACAGGATGTCTTACAAAAGCAAATGAATATTTTTCTTTAATATTTTTTATTTGCGAAGCTCTTGCATGCTTATTTTCTCCGGGTATATTCAATAATGTTCTAATTGTTTCACCTCCCGTTTTTGGATTATGAATAAATATCCAATCAATTTCTTTTTCCATTTATATTTATAAAAAAAAAAAATCCTCTAATAAATGAATTTAATAATTTTAATAATTTCATTATTAATAATACTTTCTGGTCTATTAATTTTATTTTTGATAAATGATGAAAAAAAATATATTTTTGGAGGAATTTTGATATTTTTAGGATTATTTTTATTAATTTTTACAATTATAAAGTTTTTCCGTAGAAAAAAAATTCCTGAAAAATTTTGTGGATCATCAAGAATTTTACCAGAAGGATATAAAAGATTCGGAACAAATTATGATTGCTTGAAAAAAGGAATTGGAACCGGAATTGCTATTACAGAGGAACAAATTAAAAATGGTGATACATCTATTCGTAATAAAAGATTAAGACGCAAAAGAATTAAAAAATATTGCGGAAATCAAACAGAATTACCCGAAGAATATGATAGAGTAGGAAATCGTTATGATTGTCTTAAGAAAGGATATGGTCTTGGGATGATGATGACTAAAAATAAATATTTTTCATAATTTTACAAAAATTGAAATTTATTAATATATATATATGATATAAATATGTTTGAATGTAATATATGTTGTGAAGAATACAATAAAACAATAAGAACTAAAATAAAATGTGAATATTGTAATTTTGAAGCCTGTAAAGCTTGTTATAAAAAATATCTAATTGAATCAAAACAAAGAAATTGTATGTCTACAGAATGTTCAAATAATTGGTCTCTTCATTTTTTATATGAAAATTTTACAAAAACTTGGGTAAATAAAGAATATAAAAAAATAATTTCACAAAAATATTTTGAGCAAGAAATGATATTAATTCCTGCAACTCAACATAAATTAACTAATAATAATAAAACAACTTTCAATAAATGTTCAAATATTAATTGTAATGGATTTTTATCTGAAAATTGGAATTGTTCACTGTGTCATTATGATACTTGTGAAAAATGTCATCAATTGAAAACAGAAAATCATATATGTAATAAAGAAATTGTTGCAAATATAGAACTATTGAAAAAAGATACAAAAAAATGTCCAACTTGTTATACGTTAATACATAAAATTAATGGATGTGATCAAATGTGGTGTACGCAATGTAAAACTGCATTTTCTTGGAATACTTTAAAAATAGAGAATCGAATCCATAATCCACATTTTTATGAATATTTACGAGCAAATAATTATAATGTTCCACGAGATGTAAATGATATTCCTTGTAACAGAACACTGGGAAATGAAGTTTTATCAAAAAATATTTTGAAAAATTTAAATGTATATAATAACAAAGATATTATTTTACAAGGAATTTCAGCAGTAAATACTATTTGTTCAATTCCTAATTCTAATTTATTTTTATGTGGAACATTTGCACACATTATATTATATCAACTTATGGATAATAAAATTAAATATGTATCAAAATATAATATTGAAAATGATTGGGCTACACATATTATTCATTTGGAAAATAATACTTTTGCTGTTGGGACAAGTAAAAATATTATTATTATCTCAATTGATAATGAAAATATTATTATAAAGCAAACTTTTAATGAATCAAAAACAATAAGTTGTTTGTCTTATATTAAAGAAAACAAAATTTTATTATCTGGAGGACGATATAATATATTTACATCTTGGAAAAAAGAAGATAATAAGTTTGTAGAAGTGCAAACAACACAACCTATTTTGGAAAATGTATTTCATACTAAACCAAATATTTTTTGTATAACTTCTGTTCCAAATTCAAAAAGTTTTTTTGTTGGAGGAACTAATCTTGAATTATTTAATGTTGAAAAAGATGGAACTTTTGTAAAAATAAAAGATTTTACAACTAAAAGCGTCATCAGATGTATAAATTTTATTCCAACAACAAATTCAATTATAATTGGCACATATGACTCTTTAATTTATTCTAAATTTGAGAATAATGAATTGAAACAAAATAAAGAAATTCAACAAGAGTATTGTTTATCGTCTATTGTTACAGAAGATTGTAAAATTTTAATAAGTGGTGGAAGTTGGTTTTCTTTAAAATTATGGAAAATTACTCCTAATTCTTTAATTGAATATAAAAAAATATCAAATTTATTTACTACTATATATTCAATGACTCTAACAAATAATAGTTTGCTTTTAGGAAACAAAAACGGAAAAATATTTAATATAGACTTGAATTTATTTAAACAATATGAAAAGTTAGGAAATGTTTTAAATTACATTCAAAAAACAGATTATTTAAATTTACATGAAAAACAACAATTTATGACAAATAATATTGTTAATAATGAAAATTTAAGAATCAGATATTTACAAAATGAAATTAATGAAGAAACTTTTAAAAATAAAATTTTCCAAGAATATAAAGCAAATAGTAAAAAAAATCAAATTATGAATGCGGTGGATTTATATATTCTTAATTTTGTAGATATTATATACCGTTATAGTGAAATGGATAATTTTTCTTATAAATTAGATGATTTTTATAAGGAAATAAATAATAATATTGAGTATTGTAATGACCTATTTGAAGAAATATCAAAAATATACGATTCTAAAAGATGGATTATATTTTATAATGATATTTCATCCAATATTTTATTTTAAAATGTTTTTTACGTTTTTATGCAAGATGATTTTCATTTTGATATTTATATTGCCGTAAATAATATAATTTGTAGATTGAAAAAAAGTCTATTAATTGTCTTTGAAAATGTAATTTAAAAATTGAAATTATGAAAAATAATTTAAAAATTTTAAAAAACAAAAATGAAATACTTTCAATCTATTTTAGCTTTTACAACTTTACTTGTTTCGTCTGTAATAGCAGATCCAGGAACAAATTGGGCTATATTGGTAGCTGGTTCAAACACATATTCTAATTATCGTCATCAAGCAGATATCTGCCACGCATATCAAATATTGTCCAATAATGGAATCCCTAGTGAACAAATCATTGTATTCATGTATGATGATATTGCTAATAATGCTCAGAATCCAAGAAAAGGTGAAATTATTAATCACCCAGATGGAGATGATGTATATAAAAATGTTCCAAAAGATTATATTGGTAGAAATTGTAATACAGACAACTTTTTATCTGTATTGAAAGGTAATAATATGACTGGTATTGGTTCTGGTAAAACTTTAAATTCTACAAAAAATGATAGAGTCTTTATTTATTATGCAGATCACGGAGCTACTGGCTTGGTTTCAATGCCCTATGGTTCATATCTATATGCAACTGATTTGATAAAAACAATAGAAACAATGCATGATAATCAAATGTTCAAAGAATTGGTATTTTACATGGAAGCATGTGAATCAGGATCGATGTTTGAAAATTTGCCTACTGATTTAAATGTCTATGTCACCACTGCTGCAAATCCTTCGGAATCGTCTTATGCATGTTATTATGATTCTTCCTTACGAACATATTTAGGAGATTGTTATTCTGTCAATTGGATGGAAAATACTGAAAATTCTTCCTTGGAAGCAGAGACGTTAGAGGATCAGTATGAATCTGTCAAAGAATTAACGACACAATCTCATGTAATGCAATAT
>MDTC01194610.1_pt1 | contig 17658 bp, 11 predicted proteins | sample 811181 | NCBI WGS metagenome assembly MDTC01 (sample SAMN05326644, study PRJNA326480) | marine metagenome | isolation source: seawater | place: Pacific Ocean: North | collected 2011 | reverse complement strand
CTGTTTCTTCTTCTTTGTGTTATTGTTGGTGGTGGTAGTTGCGATGAAAGCGCCCCGCGATGCTGTTGTTGTTGTTGGTATCATCGTCCTCCTGTTTGGGGTTGTTCTCGTCGTAAGCTGTTGTTTTCCATTCTTCTTCTCAATTCTCAATTTTGTGGAGGAGACGAGACGAGTTCTTTTTTTATTTTGGGTGGTTTGGTAAAAAACAACTGACAGACTGAACACAAAAGCGAATCGAGGAGAGAAGGAAATCACACTGTCGAGGGAAGAAGAGCAAAAAAATAAATTTTCGCGGAAAAGCTCTCGTTTCGTTTCGTTTCTGAGCGTATATTCCTCATAACAGCACACGTATTAAAGAGATACCAACACTAACTTTGAATTGTAAAATGGCCTCTTTAACTTCATCCGTCGCGTTCGCGATCAAATCCTCGCCGAAGTTGTCCTCGAAGACCAACTCCAGAGCGCAATTTACGAACAACAACAAATCTGCCTCCTCTTTTGGGAGAAAAAATCAATCGTTCCAAATCGTGCGCGCGGAAGGCGAGGCGGCTCCGGCGTGGTCCGCCCCGAAGTTGGACCCGAACACTCCGTCTCCAATCTTTGGCGGTTCCACCGGTGGTTTGTTGAGAAAGGCGCAGGTACGTTTATTCGCGTATATTGATAGATTGATAGTTTCCTTACGCGTAAACGCAAGCGCGCGATGGATGCTTCGGTCGGATTTTCTCCCTCTAAAACAAACTGTATCACAAAACCAAGGGAACTCTTTCTCTTGGTTTTGGTACATTTTTTCGTAGAAGAGCGGAGATATGAAAATTCGCATTCGCGCGCGTATCGTCGTTTTTACCACGGATGGAACCTATTTCTGGATTGGAAATGCATCGCGTTCGATCGAGCGCACTTTTCTCTTAACGAATATCGCACTCGTTCGACGAAAATCGTTTCGCGAGTGCGCGTGTAGAGTTGGAAATCGATCGATGATGCGCACAGAAGAGAATCGCCCGATCTCTCGCTCTCTCTTTTCTTCCTTTATTTTGTTCAAAATATTTTGTTTCAAACTAAAATTTTCCTCTCTTTTCTCTCTTCAAATAATCAGGTTGAAGAGTTCTACGTCTTGACGTGGGAAGCGAAGAAAGAACAAATCTTTGAAATGCCGACTGGTGGTGCGGCGATCATGCGCAAAGGCCCGAACCTCTTGAAGCTCGCGAGAAAGGAGCAGTGCATGGCTTTGGTGACTACGTTTCGCGCGAAGAAGATCGCGAACGGCTGCATCTACCGCGTCTTCCCGTCCGGCGAAGTGCAATACTTGCACCCGAAGGATGGCGTCTACCCGGAAAAGGTCAACGCTGGTCGCGTTGGTGCCAACCAAAACATGCGCTCCATCGGTAAGAATACCAACCCGGTCAACGTCAAGTTCCAAGGTAAGGGCACTTTTGACGTATAAATGTTGTTGTTGTTGATGAGGACGATGATGAAACACGAAAATTTGTAAACAAGAGGGAGAGAGAGTGAGAGAGAGAGAGAAGCACTTATATCAACAAAAAAACAATAAACAAATGCGATTTTGCTAGCTAAAATAATATATACTTAGTAGGGAGAGAGAGAGAGAGAAAGAAATGATGATGATGATGATGATGAGCGTTGTAATCTGTGATGAAATATATCGGATTCTTTTTAAAAATAATATTTGCTTTTCTTCCCTCCTCTGTTTTCTCCTCTTTTTGTCCCTTTTCTTGTTGAGAGAAAAAAGATCTCCTCTTGGGCCAAAAGAGAAGAGAATCTCTGGAATTTTCACCTTTTTTTTCCCTTTCTGAGGCAGAGAGTGACGTCAATTTCAATTTCTTTTTCTTTGAACGCGCGCAGAAGAACTTCCTCATAGTAATCACACATAACACACAACAGCGTAAGTAAAACTGATATATCAAAATGGCTTCTTCTGTTTTGTCCATGTCCTTATCGGCGTCTCTCGCCGGCAAGAGCAAAGTCTTTTCCTCCAAGACAAACAAATCTATCTCTTCCAATAGAAAGGTCTCCAAGATCACCACGACGGTGCGCGCGACTGGCGCCATGGTGGACGATAAGACCGGGATCAAGAAGATGAGAGACGGCATCAAAGAAGCCGCGGATGAGAACTTGTTGACGCCGAGATTTTACACCACAGGTACGCGTTTGTATTATTATTTGATCTCTTGTATTCTTCTTTGTCTTCTTCTTCTTCATCGAGGACGAGGACGAGAGACGGCTTCGTATCCAAGATATCTTCGTCTCGTTTGGGTGGAAAAATGGGATAAGTTTTTTTTTCTCTCTCTTTCGTGAGATCGCGCGGAAGTGATCACAAAACGCGACGACCTTTTGAAGGTAAACTAACAGCATTTCTCTTCTCTGATGTGGTCCTCTTTTTCTACAACAAAACAGATTTCGACGAGATGGAACAACTCTTTTCGACGGAAATCAACCCGAATCTGGACGAGTCCGAGATCTTCTCCATCTTGAACGAGTTCAGAGACGATTTCAACCAAAAGCACTTTGTCCGCAACGACGAGTTCAAGGCAGCCGCGGACGGGATCCAAGGCGAACAAAGAAGAATCTTCATCGAATTTCTCGAGCGATCGTGCACGGCTGAATTCTCCGGCTTTCTTTTGTACAAGGAACTCGGGAGACGCTTGAAGAAAACGGCGCCAACCGTCGCGGAAATTTTTACGCTCATGTCCAGAGATGAAGCCAGACACGCCGGTTTCTTGAACAAAGCGATGAGCGACTTTAACTTGGCCTTGGATTTGGGTTTCTTGACGAAGAACAGACAATACACTTTTTTCAAGCCGAAGTTTATCATGTACGCGACGTACTTGTCCGAAAAGATCGGCTACTGGAGATACATCTCCATCTACAGACACTTGCAAGCGAACCCGGACGACCAGTTGTACCCGATCTTCAAGTACTTTGAAAACTGGTGCCAAGACGAAAACAGACACGGTGACTTCTTTTCCGCCATCTTGAAGGCGAGACCGGAATTCTTGAACGACACGGAAGCCAAGTTGTGGAGTCGATTCTTTTGCTTGTCCGTGTACGTCACCATGTACTTGAACGATCACTCTCGATCTGAATTCTACGAATCTTTGGGCATGGACACCACCAAGTTCAACATGCACGTCATCCACCAAACGAACAAAACGACCGCGACTATCTTTCCGCAAGTCATTGACACGTACAACCCGGCTTTCAAGGCTGGCTTGGACGGCATGTTGGCGGCGAACCAAAAGATGGCTGCCATCTCCAAGTCGGACGACTCTGACATCGCCAAGGCTTTGGCCAAGGCGCCGTTGTTGGCTACTTTTGCCGCCGAGTTGGTGAAGCTCATGATCATGAAGCCGGTTGACTCTGGATCTGTTGACACGAACTTGGAAGATCACCACATGGACGTCAACGATCCGGCGTTTATGTACTAAATATAGTATTTAAAAAGAGAACAACAGAAACAAACATCAAAATCATCAACAACAACAGTGAAAACGCGCGAAAAGAGTGAGGAAGGAAATTGAACGAAAAGATTCGAGAGAACACGAAGAAAGGAAGAGAGAGAGAGAAAGAGAGAGATGAAATGAGAGAGAGAGAGAGATGAAAAAAGGGAGGAGGAAGTGAGGGTGGAAAAATCGTTCGAAGAAGAAGGAGTGAGTCGCGGCGAGAAAGAAAGAAAGCTGCAGCAAAACAAACAACCATAGCAAAAAAGAAATCAACCGTCGCAACAACACCCATCGTTCGAACGTTCGATCGTGTGCACGTGTGTGTAGGTTTCGAATTTTTAATATCTAACAATACGTATATTCGAGTTTTAATCCTTCGTCTCTTGAGCAGTTTGTTCTTCTTGTTTTTCCATCATCCATTTTGTGTTTTGAGGAGGAAACGACACAAATAAACAACACCCACACCGCTTTTCACTGCGACCCTTCTTAAAACTCACGCGCGAAACCAACATGCACTTTTAAAATATATACGAATACCACCACCAACAATGTTTTCTCGCTCTCAGAGCAAGAAACAGTCCACCGAAAACGATTTGATCGCCGCCAACCGACTTCTTGTGCAACTCAAAAGGGAGTTGAACTTGAACATCGACCAGCTGGAAGTGACGCAAGAAAACTCTAAACTGGCGCACAAGAGAGCGGACTCGTTGCAAGAAGTCGCGGACAAACACGCGAAAGATTTACTGGACAGTCGAACGAAATGCGAGGAGCAAACGAAAACGATCGAGCAATTAGCGAACGCGGTGTTGAAGAGAGAGAAAGAGTTGAGCGAGAACAAAAGAGTGTTGATTTTGCAAGGAGAGGAGTTGAAAGCGGTGGAGAAGCACGCGAAAGAGATTGAAGAACGTTTGAACGAGAAGGAGAAAGAGATGAAGATTAAGGAAGAGAAGATGCGAGAAGATTTACAGGAGACGTTTAAAAGAGAACGCGAAGAGATGGAAAAAAAGGCGGAAGAGGAGATGAAATGCGAACGCGAGAAACACGTGAGTCAAGTCGAGATGTTGCAAAAAGCGTGGAGTCCCCAGAAAGAAGAAGACGAGAGGAAGAAAAGGGAGCGAGAGGAATTAGAGACGAAAAGAGAAGCTGAATTAGTGGAAATGAGGAAGGAAATCGAGCGGTTGAACGGGGAATTGAAGAAGAAATTAGAGGAAAAATCGGTGATACAATCTCCTCCTCCTCCTCCTCAAAACGACTCTTCAAAAGAGGAAGTCGAAAAGTTGCGCAGAACGTGCAAAGAACAAAGCGAATCGATTCAGCGATTAGAGCGAGAAGTCGAGTCTTTAGACGACGTCATCAACGAGCAAATAGCTATGCTCGAGGAGAATGTACGACTCGACGAAAAGGCTGGAAACGAAAACGATACGAACGTTGCGAAAGAAAAAGAAGAAGAAAATTCTAAAGGTGAACGAGAACAGCAACAACGCGCGCGAGAGGAGGCTGTTCACGATGAAACGCGCGCGGTTCTCGAAACAGCCGTTGCGGAGAAAAATAAACTTCTCGGCTTGAGAGATAAAGAGATATTCACTCTGAAGAGATCGATTGAAAACTTGAAGAGATCCGCCGAAGTGAAGCAGCGTAACTTTGAAGACAAACTGAGCGAAGAAATATCGAAACACGAGCTCGAATTGATGACGTTGCAGGCACGACTAGAAGCCTCGAGCGCGAGCGCGAAGCAGTATGCGGAAGCTGAAGCCGAAGCTAAACGTCGCGTGGAAGTTTTAGAGCGACAAAACTCTAAACGCATCATAGAGGAAGCGACTTTACGAGAGACGAGCGTGAAGAACGCGTCTCAACAAAAAGCGCGGCAAGAGCACGACGTGCTTTCGAAACGAGACGTATCTTTGGCAGCAGTACCAGCACCACCAACAGTACCGGCCGTTACGAAGAAAAGAGACGAAAAACAAAGACAAAACGACAACGACGACGACGACGACGAAGAAGAAGACGAATCAATCGACGAAAAAACCGAAATCGCCAACTCTTCGCAGTCCTCCTCGCCGCCCTTTAGAGACGCGAAAAAGGACGTAGCAAACTTGCGCAAAAAAGTCGCCGAGGCGAGGAAGAACGCTAAATCAGCCGCCAACTCCCCATCCTCGCCGAACACGAGCGGAATAGGAAAGTCATCTCCAAACGCGCAGAAGAAATCTGAAATCAGCGCGCTCGGTGAGCGAAGCATCGTCAAACGCGCCATAGAGGCGCAAAAAAGGGTCGAGGAAGCCGCCAAAGGTTTAAACAGAATAAACGAGAGTCAAAAGAGACTTTTTCATCATTAATTCGTTTGAACGCGATAGAAGAATAGTAAAGTTGTATGATGTAGCATGTATTATAGCAGAAAGAAAAGTAAAACGACTCAATGCTGATGCTCGAAAAGAAGAAAAAATCTTTTGTACTCGTAAAAATCAACATTATCCTCTCTGCTCTTCTTAATACAACAACAAAGTATCATCATCATCCACGCGCAGCAGCAGCGAAGACAGAGGAGTAGTGGTCAAGGATTCAACGTAACACGTTATAACACACGGGCGCACGCACACACACACAGAGAGAGAGAGACAGAGAGAGAGAAAGAAGAAGATGACTGTCGAACAGCAGCAAGATATGGATAATAATAATATCATCGCCGATGATGGTGAAAGAAAACCGACGATAAAGTTCAATCCGTTGCCGAAACACGCACAAAATAACAAGAAACACAAGCGAGTGAAACCCCCGAAAATGGACGACGAACAGAAAAAGCTCGCGCAGGCGAGGATAGACAAGCAAATGAACGAAGGGTTCGAGAAGATTTTTTTCCAAAAGATGTTGGAAATTTGCAAAGAAGGAGGACCGAAGCGAGTCGTGCCGACGGGTGAAGAAGGGAAGACGAAAGCGCGAGCGAGTTTGGAGGAGGTGAAGGAGTTCGCGGTGAATTACGTGAAACACGCGCCGCCGTTACCGCCGAAAGCGGAGTTACCGGCTGGGAAAGCCATGCGACACGCGTTGATGTATTATTACGGATTTGACTTTGTGGAAGGGACGATGGTTCCGCCGATTAAATACGGAGAGTGTAACTGGGACGAAGGTATTCCGCACGAAAGCGCGCACAGAGTGTTCATCGACGCCTTTCGCATGCGCGTGGAAGACGAGTTGGTGTTTGCAAACAACGTGCACGGGAACGCGAAAGATGTCAAGTTAGGGACCATTAAGTTTGGGCCGCAAGCGAGAAACGATTTCGCTACGTTTTTGAGGAAAGCTCGAAAAGGCGTAAACGGGCAACCGACCATGTTGCCGTCGTGGTGGAAGAAAGAGGACGATAAGATTTGTGAAGAGGCGGAAATTTTGCACGAACGATTTCAAAAAGCAGACGCGAAAGCGTTGTACGGTGAAGAGTTCCAAAATCTTCGAGTGCTCGGAGAGTTGGTGTTGGGGACGCCGATCGGCGCCGGCATTCCGTACGAAGCCGATTTCGATATTTTCAAAGACAAACAAGGGGTGTACTGGCACGATGTGGACCCTTCGGTGGACACGGTTCCGAAACCTCCCTCGAAAGGAAAACAAGTGGACAAGAAGGAGTTATCCAAGGAGAGGATTAAGGAGGAGTTAGACTACGTCGTCAAAGGACGCAAATAAAAGAGCGAGAAGTTCAAAACAGCTGCGCATTCATCAATCAATTTAAAATGGATGATCTTATTCTTCTATCATTTTTACGCTACTTTACTTACACCAATCAACGCGTCGCACTCTCGACAAAAGTGATACGAGTCTGGAATTGGACACGCTAACAAGGAAATCCCAAACGTCACGATCGCCGCCAAAACGTTCGCCGTTCCCGATTTTTGCTCCACGTCTGTGAGAACTTCCTTTTGACACCTGTAACACTGCAACATCATCGGCGCGTGATTTCCAGGCCCGAGAAATATCGGGCCTGGGTTATCCTCGGGAACGCCGATCGCCGGTGGTACGTACCGTGGTCGCGGGTCCACGACCTGGACGATTTGTACCTGTTCTCGAGGACGTTGTTTGACTTGTTGTTCTCGATGAAAATGTTGTTTCGCGGTGACTCCTCCTTTTGTTTTCTTTTTCTCTTCTCGTTCTTCTCTTCCCTCGTCGTCTGGTTGTCGCTGCTTTACGCCGTCGTCGTCCGGGTAGTAACTCATTCTGTTCTTCTTCTTCTTCTTCTTTCTTTCTTTCTGCTGATCGTCGTCGTCGTATTGTGATGTGTGGTGTGTATCTAAACGCTGTGCAAAAAAAAGCGTGCCTTGAAGCAGTTTTGTTTTGACGAACAAGTTCGTTGAAAGTCACTGAAAATTTTAAAGTCAATAATATACTAGTACATACAATCTAAGCGGACTATTCGTTCTCATCATCGTCACCTTCATCATCGGTGGTTTGTGACTTTTTCTCTCGTTCTTCTTCTTTTCCCAAGCCAAACCAGCTGTCTAACGTACCTGCGACGTATTCTACCACGTTCCCGCCTTCTCCTTCGTCCGCGGAAGAAGACTCGACGAGCAACGAACTGTTTATGCGACCGCTCAACAAGTCGCTCGTTCGCACGACGAGCGCTCTGACTTGCGTGGCAGCGGCTTCTCTCTCGGAAACGCGAAGCAACTCGGTGTCTAACAATATTTTCTTTTGCGCTTCGAGTTGCTGACGTAAATCGAGGACGCGAGCGGTGAGCTCTTGAATATGGTCGCTTTGAATGACGTCGCCTTCGTTGATATTCAAGTTGATAACGGTTGAAGTCTCCGGAGTCTTTTCTACGACTACAGGAGGTGCTTCTCTCGCTTCGAGAAGCGCTCGTGCAGATTTCGCGGCTTCCTCTCGAGCTTTTGATAACGACTCTGTCGTTTCTGTCAAGAGAACTTTCGATTGCGCAACCTCCTCTCGGGCTCGCGCCAACGCTTCTTCGGTTTCATTCAACGTTCGTTTCAAAAGTTCAATTTCAATATTCAGTTGCGCAATCATAAATGCGTTTTCGTTTTCGGATGCGCTAGTTGTCTTCACAGCGGACGAGAGATCTAACAACGCTTTTTCAGAGGATGCCTTGGCTTCGTCGCGTTCGGTTTGTGTCGTTAAGAGTTCCTCGCGAGTTCTTCTCAACTCTTTCTGGCGCAAGTCGCTCTCTTCTCGTTTGTCTCTCAAAGATACCTCTAAAGACTTGACGGACGCTTCCAAAGCGGTTATTTTCTGCCGCAACGCGTCCTTTTCGAGGGTGGTTTCTTTTTGCATAGATTGAATCTCTCGTTCGTGTTCTTCTTTCATTTCTTTATCTTTATTGTCATCGTCGGCGTTATTTTCTACCGACGACGTTTGCGTTTCCGCCTCTGCGGTTATTGCTTTCTGTTGCTTTGCTGCTATCATCTCTTCCATCACCAACTTACACTTTTGCAACTCTAATTCATTCGCTTTTAACTCGTCCGAAACTTTCGTCATCACGTCGTCGTGTTCCTGCGCCAACTTCAACTGCTCCGTGTATTTCTCCGTGACTTTTTCCAACTCACTCTCCTTCGCCTCGTTTGCGTTTCGTATGGATTCGCACGCGTTTTCCAACTCTTCAATTTTCATCCTCGACGCTTTGATCTCTTCCTCGTGTTCCGTTTTCAACGTTTTAATCTTCATCTCCAAATCTTTTTGTTGCAACTCAGCCTCGTTCGCTCGCGTCTCTGAGACTAAAATCGCTGATTCGATGTCCGATTTAAACTTCTCCGTCTCCGTCTCTCGCTCCTCTTGCAAATCGGACAACTGTTGGTTCACCTCTTGCAACTGTTGCTCCGAACTTCTCAAGATGTTCTGCAACTTTTCCTCTTTCTCGTTCGCAGTCGTTTCATTTTCATATTTCGCCTTTTCGAAATCTTCCTTAAGCTTCTTGCACTCTTTCAACGCTTTCTCGTGCGCCGTTTGCAGCTCGAACAGTTTTCCTTTCAACTTTTCCGTCGAGTGTATTCTTCGTTCGCGTTCTAATTTCAACTCTCTCAGAGCCATCTCCTCGGCCGTTCGGTCTATTTCTTTCCGTTCTTTCGAGTCGAGTTCGAGCAATTGCGCTCGCAACAAGAGCATCTCCGTCTTCATCTTTTGCATGTCCTCCGGCGAAGGTGCCGGCGATAATAACTGTATTCTTTGGTTGTTGTTTTTGTTTTTGTTGTTGGAAATATCTCGAAACGTCGTCGCAGCTCCAGCTGTCGCGGCTAACTTTTCGTTCTCTCTCCTCAATTTCATCACGTCCTCTCGTACGCTCTTTGCTTTATCTTTATACTCTCCTCTTCGCGTGGATTGGAGCCAGTGTAAACTCTCTTGGAAACGAGGCGACTGGAAATCAATCGATGATGATGAGAACACATTATTAGTAGTATTCTCATTCGAAGAAGAAGGCGTCGCTGGTGTCTTTCTCCCTCCCATTATTTCCTCTGTTACTACTACTAATTTACGATGATGATGTTGTTGTTGTTGGATAAATAGTGCGTGTGCGTGTGTGTGTGTGCGTGTTTGTGTTCGTGTGTGCGCTTAAATGAAGGGAGAAAAAATGAGGCGAAAGTGTTGATTCTCTTTGTTGTTGGTTCCCCCTCCTCTTGAAAAAATTTGTTGGTTTTTAAAAGTGCACAAAAAAAGAAAATATCTCCCGCTCTTTCTGCGCCTTTCGTTTGAAATAAACTTTGACTTTCTGCACGACCGACGTCTTCGTCATAAAATTCACACACGCAACACTTTAAACACGAGACAGTCAGATCTCTTCTTCTTCTGTTTCTGCGAAGGAGAATAGGTGCGCACACACACTCTCTCTCTCTTTTCTTCTTCTTCAGAGCTTCTCGATCTCGTAAAAGCGTTGTTCTTGCACGAGGCGACGACGCGCGCGAGAATTATATATATTTGAATCAAAAGAAGACTGTTCTATAACGGTTTCGACTTCACGTGTGTCGTCGGTCAGTCGTCGCCTCAATTTTGTGAAACGACGTGTCGCGCGCGCGCGTCTCTTCTCTTTACTTTACTTTTCTCGCGTGTCTCTTTCTCGCGCGATCTGATCTGATCGTCGATCCGATCGTCGATTGATTGATCGATCGTCGTCTTTACTATCATCATCGTCGTCGTCGTCAAAAATTGAGAGAGGGCGGTCGTCGGTGTGTGTGTTTGAAATTTGAACCTGACTGATGAGTCGTCGTCGTGAGGGAAGTTCCGAAAAAAAGACACGAAAGCAAAGAAAAAACGAACCCCCCGTCGTTTTTATTTTAAAATACTTTGACTTTTAAGAGGGAGACGAAACGAAGACGGTTTAAAGAGTATTCATACATCAATACTCATCATCATCGTCATCACCAGAAAACGAGAGAAGAAAAAACGTGACTGACCAAATCCTTTATCTTCTTCGTTTACGATGGTTTTACTCATCAGACGGACAGACATCAAACAGACAAAAACAGACTCTTGTGTAAAAAGTAATTAATAATTTTACGAGTTGTTTCTGAAAGAAGAAGAAGAAGAAAAACAACAACAAAAAAAAATGATGTTGACTCAGAAAAAAATTTTGCCTTCCTCGTTGTCCTCAAAGTTGTCAAATAATAAAAGCGGAGGACGAGGGGTCGGTCGCGTCGTCGTGAAAAGGAGAACGATAACAAAACGTAATAATAATAATGATAATAATAATAATACAATTTCCGCGGTGTTTGAACGATTCACGGAACGCGCGATCAAATCAGTCATGCTGGCGCAGTTGGAGGCGAAGGAAAACCCGAGTTTGACTGAAGTGACGCCGGCGTGTTTGGTTATCGGCTTGGTGGTGGAAGCGAAGGACGACGGGGAACACGGGTTTTTGAATACGGGCGTTTCCGTCGGCAGAGCGCGCGAGGTTTTGAAAGACATCGCTGCTGCTTCTGCGTCCGCGTCTGCCTCTCTCGACGACGACGATTCAGACGACGACGACGCGAAGAAGGAGAAGCCGTCGCCTAAACCGGCGGCGAGAAGTCGTCCAATCGCGCCCGGCAAAAAATCTTCCTCCGGATCGAACGACGTTCCGTTCTCCAAAGGGTCGAAGGTTTTGTTTCAACAAGCTTTAGAGTTATCGGAGACGATGAATATTGGATACATCGCTCCCGAACATTTGTGCATCGTCGCGTGTAATACGTTCGACGACGACGAGATTGTCGCCTTCTTTGAAAAGCTCGGCATCGATCGCACCGTTTTAAGAAACGCCGCGAATGCAAAATTAGAAGCCGACGGCGAATTAACAGGCTCGACGTCTTCGTCTATGTCTGGCGATAATAATAGCAATAATAATAACAACAACAAGACTGGTTTACAAGCGAAGCGACCGTATCAGTCAAACACGCAGCAAGGGAAGTTGGTGCAAGACGATCCCGCGCAACACGCAGGCGCGGGGGCAAAAGAGTCTGCCTTGGCAAAGTTCGCGTTCGATTTGACTGAAAAAGCGCGCTCCGGAAAAGTTGATCCAGTCATCGGCAGAGAGGAAGAAGTCACGCGCTGCATACAAATCTTGGCGAGAAAATCAAAGAACAACCCGATTTTGTTAGGTGAGCCGGGAGTCGGCAAAACTGCCATCGCCGAAGGTTTAGCGCAACGCATCGTCGCTTGCGACGTTCCGTCACATTTACTCGGAAAACGAGTGTGTTCATTAGATATTGGTTTAATCATGGCTGGTGCGAAAGAGCGTGGCGAGTTAGAGTCAAGAGTGAAAGAGATTTTGCAAGAGGTCGCGGACGACAAAGATATCATCTTAGTCGTCGATGAAATTCATACCATGGTCGGCGCGGGCGCCGTGAACGGTGGCGGCATGGACATTTCAAATCTCATGAAGCCAGCGCTCGCGAGAGGCGAGTTGAGTTGCATCGGATGCACGACGCTCGACGAACATCGAAAGTATTTCGAAAAAGATCCCGCTTTAAACAGACGCTTTCAACCAATCATCGTGGAAGAACCTACCGAGGAAGAAGCCGTGGAGATTTTGTTCGGTATACGCCATAAATTCGAATACCACCACAACTGTAAGTTCACGGACGAGGCTATCCGCGAGTCGGTTCGAATCTCCTCGCGTTACATTTCCGATCGGTTTTTACCAGATAAAGCGATTGATTTGATGGATGAAGCGGGGAGTCGCGCAAAGATGCTCAGTCACGAAAAGAGGCAAAATGCCATCGCCGAAGCCAAGCGATTGGAAAAGGAAAGCGGGAAAGAAGAAGTCATCACCGCACCAAACGCGGAACTCATCAGTTTATGGCAAGAACACAAAAGCATCACACTCGCTAAGAACCAAGCCGCCGAGGCTGGTTTGTTCGAGGAAGCTGCGACTTTGCGAAAACGCGAGCTTGAAGTCACCGAACGCTTAGAGGCGATGGACGTGAACGCCAAAGGCTTATCGCTCACAAAAAGTAACGAAAACCTGATCGTCACGGAGAATGAAATCGCCGAGGTTGCCACGGCGTGGACTCGCATCCCGGTGACAAAAATGACGTCGGATGAGTCTGTCATCTTGCAAGATATCGACAAGAAGCTCACAAAGTCTGTGATTGGACAAGACGTCGCCGTGCAAGCGGTCGCGCGATCTCTTCGAAGAGCGAGATGCGGATTAGCGAATGAAAACCGTCCAATCGCGTCGATGATGTTTGCTGGCCCGACTGGTGTGGGTAAAACCGAGTTGACGAAAGCATTGGCGAGAGAATATTTCGGCGACGAAGAGTCTATGATTCGTTTGGATATGTCCGAATACATGGAGAGGCATACGGTGTCAAAGTTGATTGGCGCGCCGCCTGGCTACGTCGGTTTCGACGGCGGTGGCCAACTGACAGAAGCCGTGCGCAAGAAGCCGTTTTCGGTCGTCTTATTCGATGAAATCGAAAAAGCGCACCCAGACGTCTTCAACGTCATGCTTCAAATGCTCGAAGACGGTCGATTGACAGATTCAAAAGGTCGAGTCACGTCGTTTCGAAATACAATCATCATCATCACTTCAAACGTCGGGAGTCAAGTGATTTCGAAGAACGGTGGCGGTGGCTTAGGCTTCGATCTCTCCGCGTTCGAGGAGAATCCGGGAGAGGCTGCGTATAACACCATGCGCGACAAAGTGCTCGACGAGATGAAAAATCACTTCCGTCCGGAGTTCTTGAACCGTTTGGACGAGATTGTCGTCTATCGCCAGTTGGATCAAGAGGACGTCTCGAAAATCTCCGCGTTGATGTTGAACGAAACCGGAAGTCGATTGCACGAGAGAAATATCGGCTTGGCGTTGACAGAAAGCGTCATGGCGCATTTACAAAAGGAAGGTTTCGATCAAGCTTGGGGCGCGAGACCAATGCGCCGAGCGGTGCAACAAATCATCGACGATAACGTCGCGGAAGCCGTTTTGACTGGCGAGATTGGCGAAGGCGAAACCGCTTTGGTCGATTTCAACGCCGAGGAAGCGAAAGTTTTCGTCTCTAAGTTCTCCTCGGTAAACGATGATCCTCGATGCGTGTATAAATACGAAGCCCCAGTCGTAGAAAAGAAACCGGTGGATGTTATTTCTAATCGGCCGACGAATAAGACGCCGAAACTTGATACTACCAACGACGTCGAGTTCGTATAAAATATTATATTATTATTAGGAAGGAGGAGGAAAAGAAAAGTGTCTTCACTTTATTAAAGAGAGAGATAAAAAAAAAGAGAGAGAGAGATAAAGAAGGAGAAAGAGGGTAACTTGTCATTACCACCACCATCCTACCTTCTCTTTCGCGTTTGTTGTAAATACATAAAGTTTGTTGTAAAAAGAGTCATTCTTATATTATATTATTATTATCACGGACCTCCTGTACTTCCTGCTGTCTGATACTTGCCATACTGGGTCTCTGTCTACTCGTATTTTTGAAAAAAAACTCGCCGTGTGCCATACACTCGTTTTATTATTTCACTGCTGTGCGTGCTCTAATCGTTTCTTTTCTCTTTCTGTAAATCTTTTCCTGCGACGACAGAAATAGACGCACAAAAACGCGCGACTGAGGCGAAGAAAAAGAGAGAAACAGCCAATTGAACCCCCAGAGGGAAAGAGAGAGAAAGAAGGAGAAGAGATTCAGCGCGACGACGAGAGGAGCGGAGCGCATTGAGAGGAAGAAGAATTCTTTCTTATCATCGTCATCGCAAAAAAACAAATTTAGAAGTAAAGAAAGATGTCGTCGAGCAAACCGGTGCACCCTTCGGATTTGAGAAACATCTTGAAGGAAAAACACGCGCAGATGGAAACGATGAAAGAACAACTGAAAGATCCAAACAAAAAGAAAGGCGGCGGTGGTGATAATGCTCCAAGTGGTGTCGGTGGTGGACTCAAATCGCCTCCGACGTGGAAAGTTGTTTTAGTCGTCGTGATCGTCTCCTTGTTAGCGTTAGCGTCGAACCAGTTTCGCTCGGCTGAGAAAGGCAGTCGAGGGAACAGATCGGACGCGGAACACATAAACCCGAACAGAGCGACGAGGAAGTGGGGTTCAGCGTTGAATTTCGAACGAGTTGACGGGAAGAAGTGGAGCACGGAGAGGATTTTAAAACACTTCCACTTGAAAAATCCATCCGAGTTGGTGTTTAGCAAACCGAGCGGGACGTTCGATGAGTTTATAGAAGCCATCGAAGACCCATCGTCGCACGTGGTGACTTTAGACGTCTCTAGAAGCGTGACGTATGATTCAAAAACCGGAAAGCAATACGAAGTGCCGGTGATTTCGAAGTCATCGTACCTTCCGGTATCGAAAGCGAAAGGAGGGATGACGTTTGACGAGGCCGTCAACGCGTTTATTCGCATGGCGACGCAGAAAGGATTACACATTCGGTTCCACGATCCGAGAATATTCAAAGCGGCTTTGAAAATGTTAGACGTCGAGGTAGATTACGGTAGATTACCGGGACCGCTTTTGATTGAAGCGGAGGTTTTGCCCGGTCCAGAAGCCGTGTTGCCGGAGATGTCCTGTCAAATGTTGTATCCCGAGACGTATCCGGGAGGACAGCCGCCGAAAAATTTAAAAGCGGTACAGGTGTCATCTCTGACAGATGGGACCATCGTCGTCCCGTTCGATCCGGTATCGTTCGTCGGGGCAGTATTCGATCACGTCCCTGGTGCGATATTAATGCTCGGCGTGGCAACCATGCATCCGTGCGACGACGAGGCGATCATACCGAGACCGGGACCGTCCCAAGGCGAACAACTCGGATCGTTTTTAGGCGAAGATGGAATCGAACTCACCGCGGAGGAAAACGCGGAAATCGATCAAGACGAACTCATGCGAGTGATTAAACACACCGCAAATGCCATGGTTGGCGACGACGGGAGAGGACGAATAGGAAAATCAGCTTTAGATGAAGTTTCGTGGAAGACGAACAAAAAGGAGAATCGAAAACTTTTGCAGTTGGACGCGTTGAACCAACTTTCCGTGGAGGAAACCGAATTAGTCGCCTTGAAAGACCTGTCCTACCCGAGCCGCGTGGTGCAGTTTTCGGATTTTCCGACTGGATACGGCGAATACGACGTCCACGCCGCGGCAAAACAGTTACAAATGACGAAAGGTTTGAGTTGGGACACTGGGAGCGACGCGATGGCGTTGTTGAACAACGGCACGTTCACCGGCGACGTGTGGTTTCCGGTTTCCGCGTGTTATTTAGGTAAAGGTGGAACACACCCGGGGTATTTGAGTGAACTCGCGGCAACAAAATTAGGCTACACAATTTTCATTCGCGGCCCAATCATGTGGTCCGACGCCGAGGTCAGAAACACGCTGCGGAAAGAACTCGACTCTGGGAAAACCGCCTTTGCGGGAGACTTTACCAACTTACCGTACGGGGATTACATCGAAAGGATGGAAGTGTTTTACAATCTCGAACCTCCGGCGCCACCGGCGAGGAACCCGGAGAAGAAGAAAGGCAAGAAAGGATGATGATGACTGTATACATTTCTGTTGTGTAATATAAAAGTAAAACTAAAATAACGACACAAACACTCTCTCTGTCTCACTCACTCGCTCATTTCTTCTTTTTCCCTCCTTTTTCCCTCTTCACCTTCATAAATTAGCCCACACACACTTAACGGAGTATACAATATGGTTCTTAAGACTGAAAACTGCTCGTGGTCGGGCCTCCGCGTCTACCCGGGTCACGGTACGTATTCGTAAACGTATATTGATTATTTCCTAGTTTGGACGCTTCGTTCAATTCGCATACCGATAAACGCGCGCGCTTTTGATGGATGTTTCCAGGGGCTTTTCCCGCTAAATTTTCAAGGGAGTTTGACGACTTTGGCGAGGGAAATGGGGCCTAGAAAAGCACATCGCGGTGTACTGGTGGCGCCTTTGCGACGCGATATCGACATCGAATCCCTTGGATTCAGCTCGAGAGAGTATTTGCACGTGTCTTTTAAGCGCAAACAAATGCGTTCAAGGGTGGTGGTCGATGGCGTTTGCTAGTTTCCGCGCGCGCGCGATTCTTTTTTGCTCGTTCTTTTCCTCCGCCTCAATAAGGGCTCTGTTTTGAAAGCAAAAAACGGAGGGAGAACAAACAATCTAATCTCGTCGTCGTCGTTTAGAAAACGACTCACTCTCGCTGTTTACTGACTTCGTTTCCTCCTTCTTTTCCTTCTCGCATCATCAACAAAACAAGGCATGAGAACGTACCTCAGAGACTCCAGAACGTTTTTGTTCCTCAACGCGAAGATCAAGTCTTTGTTCGGGCAAAGAAAAAAGCCGGCAAGAATCGCGTGGACGACGGCGTATAGAAAAGAGCACAAAAAAGACCAATCGACGGTTGTGAAGCAAAAGAAGAGAAAGATCAACAAGAACGCGAGTAAGCGATCGTACGTCAGCGCGTCTTTGGAAGTTTTGACGAAGAAGCGCCAGGAAAAGCCGGACGTTCGCGCCGCGGCGAGAGCGCAAGCGTTGAGAGAAATCAAGGAGAGAAACGCCAAGAAGAAGGGCGGGAAGAAGTAATCGTCGTCTGATTAGGAAACAAAAACCTCCTCTCGTCGTCTGAATCGTCGTCATTTTCGCTCGCTTCTGACGAGGTGTGTGTTGTGTGTTTCTTTACTCGTAGCGAATCACCTGCCTTTAGTTTAATAATATATAGTTTAATAATAAATGAATCCACTCCAAAAGCTTTTTTCACACATCGTACGACAGACAGATGATCTCAATTTTGAAACCTTTCTTTTTCG
>MDTC01232886.1_pt1 | contig 17661 bp, 18 predicted proteins | sample 811181 | NCBI WGS metagenome assembly MDTC01 (sample SAMN05326644, study PRJNA326480) | marine metagenome | isolation source: seawater | place: Pacific Ocean: North | collected 2011 | reverse complement strand
TTATCGGATTGTGCCTGAATAGTTTGTTGTTCAATATTGTAAAGGAGGTAATTGCTAGATATTTGATTACCATCTTCAATAATAGTTACATCTCCTGAAAAATCGATCATAGCTGCTTCAAAATCATAATCAATCCTATTGGCCATCGCTATTGTGATATGTTCTTGCTCTTGACGTTGAAATTCTAATACAGCTTGATTTCCTTCACTTCCAGAAATGTTTGCAATTTTAATTTGATGACCTTGGAATTCAAGAAAAGTTTTATTTGCCAAAATCTTTCCATTTTCTAGGGTGATTTCAACATTACCCATGAACTGCCAAGTACTGTTTTCAAAATCTAGTTTACTTGCTTGACCCATATCTGATGATATTTTGATGTTTCCTTGACTTAAATTAAGCTTTTTGAATTTAAGAATTAATGGGTCACCTTCATAATCTGTTGATTGTGCGTCAATTGTTATAGGCAGAGAAGTCGTATCAATTTGCGCGATAGTTGTTCTTGAGATAACCATCAAGATTAAGATTAATAGAGTTGTATAAAATGTATTATTTGTAAGTTTAATTTGTTTCATGACTGGCAACTATAAATATTCATCTTACTATAAGAGAGTTGAAGGTAGAAAAGTACCATTAATTTTTGATTGAAGTGTTAATTTATCTTTATCAAGAGTCGCCTGCATACCAATCGCAGTAAGATTATGATCCCCTAACGAAATTGTTACACGTTCTGTGGTCTTAACGATGTATTTTTCAGGATTAAGCTCTATTAGTTCTGAGTAAATTATAGTCTCTGAATTATGGGTCAATCTATTCCTTGCAATGACATTGCCTTTTAAAATAAGGAAATCATTTTTACTGAGTTTGATTGCTTTGTCGGAGGTTATTGACCAGGATATCTTTGACTCTGGTGTATAAGATATCTTTACATTATAGAACTCAGTACTTTCTTTAGATTCTTGTTCAATATAATCAGCTTGAAGTGTGAATAGATAAACTCCAGAAGAGTCAGTGTTAATAATTTTTGCTGAGTTTAGGTAGAATTTATTTTCAATTGGTTGAACTGTTTCTCGTTCAGTGATGGCTTTTTTATTGAAGGACTGTGAAATCACCCAGGTCCCCATAGCAAAGATTATTAGAATAATGAGAGTCATATTTTTTTTGAAAATCATTAACATGAGAGTTAAGAATCCAGTATAAGATCGCTGATTTCTCTAATGGCACCATAGCCACCAGCTTTTTTTGTTACGTACCTTGCTGCATCTTTTATGAGTGGTTGAGCATTTGCAACTGCAATTGGAAGACCAACTGTTTTCAGAGCTTCAAGATCAGGAATATCATCACCAACAAATGCAGTTTTGTCCATTGAGACTGAATATCTCTTTATTATTTTAGTGAGTAAGATTTTTTTATTAGTGCATCCAAGATGCACTTCTTTAATTCCCAGCTCATCCATTCTTATTGCCGTAGCCTCAGATTTTCTTCCACTTATAATCACGACATTAATATTAGCTTTAATTAATTGGCGAATCCCAAAGCCATCGTGAGTATGAAATGATTTTGTCTCAATACCATTATTATTAATATGAATTCTACCATCAGTAAATACACCATCAACATCAAGAGCTATTAATTTAATATTTTTAAAAAGATCATGCATCATATAGACCTTACTATTCCAGCTTCTAATAAATCATGAATATTTAGTGCTCCCAGTAAATTTTTGTTCCCATCAGTGATTAAGAGATGCGTTATTTTGAATTCTTTTAATAATTTCATCGAATCCATAGCTAACATGTCACTTGATGCACATTTAAAATTTGAGCTCATCACTTCTTGCATAGAAGTTTTATGAATGTCTATTTTTAGATCAAGGGATCTTCTTAAATCTCCATCTGTGAAAATTCCGATTACCTGATTTCTATAATCAACAATGGCAACCATGCCTAAACTTTTTTGAGAAATTTCAATCAAGCCTTCACTCAGCATCTGTTCAGGTCTTATTGTTGGGATCTGCTCTCCGGTATGCATAATATCTGAAACTTTTAAAAGTAAACGTCTCCCAAGTGATCCACTAGGATGAGATTTTGCAAAATCTTCTGTTGAAAAATTTCTCGATTCACTTAAAGTTGCTGCAATCGCATCACCCAAAGCAAGACTTGCTGTTGTGCTGGCTGTAGGCGCTAAATTAAGTGGGCATGCTTCTTTTTTAACTTGAACTAAAATATGCACATCTGAGGCTTTAGCGAGTGATGAATCACAATTACCAGTTATGGAGATAATATTCACTTTCATTTTTTTTATTGCAGGTAATATATTTAATACTTCTTGAGTTTCTCCAGAATGAGAAAGTGCTAGTATAGTATCAGATGCCGATATCATACCCAGGTCCCCATGACTGGCATCTGCTGCATTAATAAAAAATGAAGAAGTTCCTGTACTTGATAAAGTCGCTGAAATTTTTCTCGCAATATGACCTGATTTGCCAATACCAATAGTTATTAATTTACCTTTTGACTCCAATATGAGTTTACATGCATTGAAAAAAGAATGATTTAATGTATCAGCAACATTCTTTATGGCATCTGATTCGATATACATTATCTCTCTTGCAAAAGAGAGGATTTCATCACTGGTCATTTCATTTTTCATATATTTCATAAAATAATATGTGTTGAAATTAAGATTGGAAGATTATGTATGTTAAGTATGAGCAAAACATTATTAATAAGCTAAATCCTTCATACCTTTTGAGAATATTATTTTTTCTAAAGGTAACAATAAAGATCATTAGTGTTAAAATTAGCATAACCATGAGATGAACAGATAGTATATTATTTGGTAATATCGCCTCCTTAATGGATGTTGCTATACCTATAACAGCCAATAAGTTGAATATATTAGAACCAATAATATTTCCTATAGCAAGGCCATATTCTCCCTTTATTGCACTTGTTATAGAGACACTAAGCTCTGGAAGGCTTGTTCCAATTGCTACTAGAGTTATACCAATTATTGTTTGAGAGACACCTAAAATCTCTGCAATTTTTATTGCATTTTCGACGACGAGATTGGCCCCAAATGTCAATACAGTTAATCCAATTATTAACATTATTATGGCCTTTGGCGCACTATAAATATTATAGTCTGAGTCGGATAACTCCGATGTTTTATTACCCTCATCATGGATTTTTAAACTAAATTTAATTAACCATGACATGACTAAAAGGAATGCTAATAATATAAACCTACCTTCAAATAGACTGATTGTATTGTCCCAAAATGGAAGAATCATGCTTAATGAAACTAGCAGCAAAAGTATCATTAGTTTTTTATGGACCTTGGAGTCTATGGATATTGGTTTTATACTTGCCATTAATCCCAGAACAAGACCAATATTAGCGGTATTTGAGCCTATCGCGTTTCCAACTGCCAGATCTGATTCATTATTCAATGCTGCAACAATTGAAACTAGAATTTCGGGGGCAGAAGTTGCAAATGCGACAATTGTCAGGCCTATTACAATGATAGGTATATTAAGAATTTGCGCAATTGATGCTACGCCATTGACAAAATAATTAGAGCCCATTATCAACAGAGCTATTCCAAGAGTCATCAGTGTAAGATCAATTAGCATAAATCACATATATAAAATTTAAAAATTATAATTATTATCCAGTTTGAATTAGAATCTAAAGCAATAATACATAATATTCCCTTACATGTCGGAGTTGTTTCGAGTAATCATAGGGAATATTTAAAAGGGATAAGAAAATATGTTTCCAGATGAAATAAGAAAGTTGATAAAAGATGGTATTAGTGATGCTGAAGTCACTGTGCAAAGTGAAGACAATACACATTATAATGCAATTATAGTGAGTGATTCTTTTGCTGGAAAATCATTAATTCAGAGACATCAAATGGTTTATGAGTGTCTTGGTCAAGCTGTAGGAAATGAGATCCATGCTTTGTCATTGAAAACTCATACAAGTGATGAGTTGAAACCAAAAGATTGAAATGGAAAAATTAAAAATCACAGGTGGCAAGCAATTATCAGGTGAGTTGGTTGTTTCTGGAGCAAAGAATGCTGCTCTTCCAATATTAGCTGGATCTTTATTAGTGTCTGACGTTGTTTCGTTAAAAAATATTCCGCAATTAAATGATATTGCTACAATGTTGACGTTGCTACAAAGCATGGGAGTAAAAGTTCTATTTGACGAGAAAATGAATTTGCAGCTTGATGCGACTTCAATTAAAACGTGTTGTGCGCCATATGATTTAGTTAAAACTATGAGAGCATCAATTTTGGTTTTAGGCCCTTTGTTAACTAGATTTGGTCAGGCGAGGGTATCCTTGCCTGGAGGATGTGCTATTGGTGCCAGGCCAGTTAATTTTCACGTGCAAGGTTTGCAGGCTATGGGGGCTAGTATTACAGTTACTGATGGCTATATAAACGCCACAGCAGATAAACTTCATGGAGCGTCAATTGAATTCAGTAAAGTAAGTGTTACGGGCACACAAAATATTATGATGGCTGCAACATTAGCTGATGGAAAAACGGTTATTAAAAACGCCGCTCGAGAACCAGAAGTTATCGATTTAGCAAATTTTTTAAATAGCCTAGGAGCAAAAATTATTGATGCTGGAAATGATCAGATAACTATTATTGGAGTGGAATCACTTAAGAGTTCAAGTTATGAAATTCTCTCTGATCGAATTGAAGCTGGGACTTATCTTGTGGCTGCAGCAATAACTAAAGGTAAAATTAAGCTAAAAAAAATCAATCCAAATAATTTACAAGCAGTTATTTCAAAATTAATTGAAGCAGGAGCCATAATTGAGGTTGGAGACGATTGGATAAGTTTAGATATGCAAGGTAAAAAACCTAAATCAGTTGATATAAAAACGATACCTCATCCTGGTTTTCCGACAGATATGCAAGCTCAATTTTGCGCATTGAATTCAGTTGCATTGGGTTTAGCTGTGGTAGAGGAAACCATTTTTGAAAATCGCTTTCAGCATATTAATGAACTCCAAAGAATGGGTGCTGCAATAGAAATAGATGGAAAAGTTGCTAAAATAAAAGGCATTAAACAGTTAACCGCTGCTCCTGTCATGGCCACAGACTTGAGAGCTTCTGCTGGATTAATTATTGCTGCATTAGCGGCTAAAGGTGAGACAGTTATTGACCGTATTTATCATATCGATAGAGGCTATGAAAGAATAGAAGAGAAATTACATCAACTAGGTGCATCAATAACTCGTGAATCAGGCTAAAATTATATTTCTATATGTATACCTCTAGCCAATTGTCCTATTGAACGTGTATAATATTGTTTGTACAAGAGAAGAACAAATTAAACTTTATAAACTAATAAGAAATAACAACCTTAGCCACTAACAAAATAGGTAAATTAAAATTATTTTTGTCCGCTGATGAAGGCTACCTATGGCCGCTGATGACAAAAAACTAAAATAATCTATAAAATAAGTGGGTGGAGCAATTTCCGATGACAGAAAAAGTCGATCAAAGTAAGCGTCACTTTTTGACAATTGCTACAGCAGTGACTGGCTCAGCAGGAATAGCTTTTGCAGCAGTTCCGTTTTTATCATCATTAAAACCAAGTGCTAGAGCGAGAGCTCTCGGGGCGCCGGTAGAAGTTCCATTAGCGTCACTTGAACCAGGAGAAATGGTTCGAGTTGTTTGGCGTGGAAAGCTTGTATATGTTCTGCGACGTACTGAGGAAATGTTAAAAAGATTGTCAGGCGTAACTGAATTTCTTAGGGATCCAGAATCTGCAAATACTGAGCTACAACCAAGTTATGCTTCAAATGAACATCGTTCAGTTGACCCAGAATTTCTGGTGGTTGAGGGGTCATGCACCCATCTTGGTTGTGCACCTATACCTCAATTTGAAGTCACACCATCGACAGATTGGTTTGGAGGATTTTTTTGCCCATGTCATGGTTCGAAATTTGATTTATCCGGTAGAGTATATAAAGGTGTTCCAGCTCCGACAAATTTAAAGGTACCTCCATATAGCTTTACACAAACAAATGTTATAACAATTGGTATTGATTCAGGTAATGCGTAATGGCAAATAAAGAAAATAAACAAGCAGAGTCATCAAGTAAATTACTTAATTGGATAGATCAACGTTTTCCATATACGGAGACAATGAAACAACATATTACTGAGTATTATGCTTCGAAAAATTTCAACATATGGTATGTTTTTGGTGTCTTAGCTATGGTTGTTTTAGTTATTCAACTGTTTACTGGCATTTTCTTGACCATGAATTATAAGCCATCAGCAGCTGATGCATTCTCTTCTGTAGAATATATAATGAGAGATGTAGAGTGGGGTTGGTTAATTCGTTATATGCATTCAACTGGGGCGTCATTCTTTTTTATTGTTGTATATCTGCATATGTTTAGAGCGATGCTCTATGGATCTTATAAAAAGCCCAGAGAATTGATATGGATTATAGGCATGCTGATCTTTATAGTGCTCATGGCGGAAGCATTCGCAGGATATCTATTACCTTGGGGTCAAATGTCCTACTGGGGAGCTCAAGTTATAATTTCAATATTTGGCGCAATACCTTTTGTAGGGGAAGCTTTAGTTGAAATCATTCGTGGTGATTATTCGATCTCAGATATAACTTTAAACCGTTTTTTTGCGCTACATGTCATTGCTTTACCATTGGCTTTAGTGGCATTAATATTCGTTCATATTGTTGCGCTCCATGAAGTAGGTTCCAATAATCCAGATGGAATAGAAATAAAAGAACATAAGGATCAAAATGGAATTCCTATTGATGGTGTTGCGTTCCACCCATACCATACAAGTAAAGATCTAGTAGCGATAATTATATTCTTAATGATTTTTTCTTTTGTTGTATTTTTTGCTCCAGATATGGGTGGTTACTTCTTGGAGTATGCGAATTTTGAAAAAGCAAACCCAACAGTAACCCCCTCGCATATAGTTCCTGTTTGGTACTTCACTCCCTTTTATGCATTACTAAGAGCCGTACCAGATAAATTATTTGGTGCAATAGCAATGGGCTTGGCTGTAATTCTTCCATTGTTCCTTCCTTGGCTTGACCGAGCTAAAGTAAGATCAATTCGCTATCGTGGATGGATATATAAATTAGCTTTATCATCATTTGTTATTAGTTTTGTTTCACTAGGTATTCTTGGGGTGCTTCCTGCAGAAGGAGTGTATATTTCGTTGGCAAGATTTTTTGGCGTCGTTTATTTTGCTTTTTTCCTTCTCATGCCTTACTACAGTAAAATAGATAAAACAAAACCAGTACCTGATAGAGTAACTTAGATGACGAATATTATTCAAAAATTACTAATTCTAATTGTCACTCTGGTCCTCTCAACGAGTATTTTTGCAGCTACCGAACAATCTTTACAAGAAGCCAACAATAATCCTCATGATATAGAGTCACTCCAAAGAGGAGCTCGGAATTTTATTAATTATTGTTCAGGTTGTCATTCAGCAGAATATGTTCGATATGAAGTGATAGCATCCGATCTTGGTTTAAGTGATGAACAAGTAAAAGAATATTTGATGTTTAATGCACAGCAAACATTTGAGACGATCAATACATCGATGCTTGAAGTTGATGCAGCAGGTTGGTTCGGACAAGCTCCACCTGATCTCTCATTAATGGCTCGGGCTAAAGGAACGGATTATATTTATACTTTTTTAAAGAGTTTTTATATAGCTAAAAATAGCCCTACTGGAGTGGATAATTTGGTCTTAGCTGGCACAAGCATGCCAAATGTATTATGGGAACTACAAGGCCATCAAATTAATCTAGAGGAAGACGGTGTAAATAATCTTGAACTCGAAATTCAAGGTAAAATGTCTTCTGAAGAGTTTGATTCTTTTCTTCGTGATACAGTTAATTTTCTAGAATATATGAGTGAGCCAATAAGAAATGCTCGACGAGCTCTAGGAATAAAAGTTCTTTTTTTCTTGGCTTTTTTCCTCTCATTAGCTTATTTTCTAAAGAAAGAGATCTGGAAAGACGTAAAATAAAGCGCTATATGGTTTCTAATTTGAGTCAAACATTCTTTTCTTAAAGGGATTTCAAATGTCAGTAATTGCTAATCGACGATCAATAATGAATTTATTTTCAAAACCAACTTGTATTCATAGTCATCGCACTAGAATTGTACTGGCTGAAAAAAATATAAATATTGATATTACAAGTGTGGTGGGGCCTGAGCTCCCTGAGGATTTAATGGATATTAATCCCTATCATACACTGCCAACTTTAATTGACAGAGATCTCGTGCTTTATGATTCACGAGTGATTATTGGGTATCTGGATGAACGATTTCCTCACCCTCCATTAATGCCTGTAGATCCTGTAACGCGAGCACAATTTAGAATGGCGCTTTATAGAATAGAACAAGATTGGTATACATTGGCTGAAAAATATGCAGCAAATGGAGAGAGCAAGTTAGCGACAAAACCAAAAAAAATGCTAAAAGAGAGTATTCTCGCTGCTGTTGATTTATTTTCAATAAAAGACTACTTCATTAGTGATGATTTTTCATTGGTGGATTGTACGATCGCACCTATCTTATGGAGATTACCTGAGTATGGTATAGATCTTGGACAGAATGCTACAGCCATTGATAAATATATGGATCGTGTCTTTGATCGGCCATCATTTCGTGAAAGTTTAAGTGAGTTAGAGGAAGAGATGCGCCTATAAATTAGGCAATTAAAGTTATAACAATGGCACAACCATTAATCCCTAAACGTCCCTATCTAATCATAGCCATGTTAGATTGGATTAATGATAATAAATTAACTCCATATATTTTGGTTGATACAAGAATATCGGATGTTGCGGTACCAGAAAATTTCATTAATAAAGAGAGGATTATTCTTAATATAGGAAGTGCAGCTACAGATAACTTAGATGTAACTTTGGAATCCATTTCATTCAATGCCAGATTTGATGGTAAATCACTATCAATTTTTGTGCCAACTGAAGCAATACTTAGTATTTACACAAAAGAAACAGGTGACGGTATGATTTTTTCTGATGAAAGTATTTCTCATCCGCAAGATCAAATCGAAAAGAAGGCTCCACATTTGAAATTAGTAGATTAAGTTTTCTGCCTCTTGTATCCTTTTCTGAATTTTTGGCTTACCGTCTATCAGCTTTGCCCAAGCAAGCCTTCTGCGGATTTTTCCATCCTCTTCCATAAATAACTGACCGGTAGCACCATTTAATTCTTCCATATAATTATTTTTCATTGAATTTATGGCTGCCATCAAGAAATAGGCATCGTACCCCATCGCATTTTGACGACTTTGTATTGCATCACCAGGCCAATATTTTCTTAATAGCGAAGGTAAATTCCCTAACCAAGTTTGCTGATCTATAACCCAGGGCGCATCAGTAAATATAATGCCATTCAAATCATCTAAATTAGTGTTATCAGAGTAAATTGTAGAAGTTGAATATATCGGAATGGGCTTATCACCTGACAAATGATAATTCAGTTGTGACTTTAGAAGTTTTGCTGTTGTTGTATCTGCTGCTACAAAAAATATGAAATCTATATCTTGTCTTCGTCTTGGATTATATATTATTTTTTCTCTGAGATTAGCAGATAGCCGACTATATCGTTTTTCACTCAATGAGATACCCAATGAACTTTTTAATTCAGATGAAAAATCTTTCTTTTTAGGATCATAAAACTTACTTTCAACAATAACTCCATCCATGGATTGGAATGTGCCCTTATAGATAGCCTCTAATTGCTTGCCCCACTCATTATCTGGAGCAAGTATCAATCCAACTTTATTTCTATCTATTATGACTTTACTTGAGGTTGAGATAGCTTCATCAGTTGATGATAAAGAGAATTGATACATACCAATTAATGACTCATCAACTTTTAAGGAGTTCAATGTTAAAATTGGAACATTAAAAGCAATCCTATTACTTAATTCTTTAACTGAATTTGGTAATAAAGGTCCAACGACGAAATCAGCACCTTCATTAACTGCTTGACTATATGCTATTTCACTGGTGAGAAACTTTTGTGTATCGTAAATTTTTATTTTTTTGGCGCCAATATTATTTTGATTTAGTGAATAATGAGCACTCAGAAACCCATACAATATAGATTCACCCTCTCTTTGATATTCTCCACTCATTGGAAGAAGAAGAGCGATCTGATTAGGGAAGTTTTCTAGGAATAATGGCGCTGATAATTGTTCATCTCTCATGATTGGTATTACTGTATCAATGTTACTTAAAACACTTTGGTTTTTATTAATTGTAGATCCACATCCAGCCAGAATTCCGCACAGTAGTAAAAATGATAGCAATTTTGGATATTTTTTATTTTTCAAAGGATTCTTTTTTATCTTAATTAATGATCGAATTAGGATATTCTTATGCTAATCATTAAAATTATCAATGGAATTTTTGAGAATTATGAAAAATTCAATTAAAAACGGATGTATATATGTAGTGGCAACACCCATTGGAAATCTTGGCGATATATCAAATCGTAGTCTAGAGATATTAGGAAAAGTGGATTATGTTGCTGCTGAAGATACACGTAACACTCGTAATTTTTTATCTCATTTTCAGATCAATACTAAGTTAATTTCATTGCATGAACATAATGAAATCAATCAATCTAAAAAAATAATAAAAGATGTATTGATGGGTCTTTCGATTGCAGTTGTAAGTGATGCTGGGACTCCAGCAATTAATGATCCAGGATATAGATTAATATCATTAGCTCATCAAAATGAAATTAAAGTAATCCCATTGCCTGGACCATGTTCGGTTATTAGTGCACTTTCTATATCAGGTTTGCCTAGTGATAGATTTTGTTTTGAAGGGTATTTACCAGCTAAGAGGGAATTAAGAAAATCAAAATTGAAAGAATTAATTGAAGAAAAAAGAACAATGATTTTTTTGGTTTCAGTACACAAGGTCCATCAAGTAATTAAAGATATGATGATCATTTTTGGTGAATCTAGGTTAGTTTTTTTAACTCGTGAAATGACAAAAGTGTTTGAGCAGAGCATAAAAACGAATCTCAAGGAACTATTTAAAATGATTGAAAGTGAGCAAGTTCCAAAGAAAGGAGAATTTGTAATTGTTCTTGCTGGGACCAATGTGGAAAAAAATAACTTAGCCCTGGCAAAAGAACTATTAGGAGAGTTAATTGAAATTAATTTGAGCAGTAAAGCGGTTGATATTGTCTCCAGAGTGACCAAAGAAAAACGTAATAAAATATATAAATTAATGCTTGAGATGAAGGAAGATGACAAAAACTAATAAATTTTTTTCTTACTTGTTATTTGTTGATTGTATTAAGTTATATTGATATGTTCATAGAACATAAAGTTTTTATGAGTAATATTATCCAATGACAAATAAATCTAAGTCCGCTAATGTGGGTCCGTTAAATGATATTCGGGTGATTGAATTAGGCCAACTCATCGCAGGACCTTTTTGTGGACAATTAATGGCTGATATGGGGGCTGATGTAATTAAGGTTGAGCCACCTGGAGCTGGGGATCCAATGAGAGTTTGGGGTCGAGGGGATTATCCGCTGTGGTGGAGTGTATGCGCAAGAAATAAGAAGTGTATAACAGCTAACTTAAGAAAACCTGAAGGTCAGGAGTTAGTAAAAAAATTAATTTCCCAAGCTGATATGGTTTTGGAGAATTTTCGACCGGGTACACTTGAGAAATGGGGAATGAGTTATGATGAGTTGTCAGCTCAGAATCCAGGTTTAATAATGATTAGAGTATCTGGATATGGCCAAACTGGTCCTTATTCAAAGAGAGCTGGGTATGCTTCTGTTGGTGAAGCTATTGGAGGTATGCGATATCTGTGTGGAGAGCCAGACCGTAAACCTAGCCGTACTGGTTTATCCTTAGGTGACTCTTTGGCAGCAACCTATGCATGTATGGGGGCCTTAGCTGCACTGCATCATCGAGAGAAAACAGGAGAGGGGCAAGTAATTGATGCGTCTATCTACGAATCTGTATTAACAGTCATGGAAGCAACAATTCCTGAGTACACGGTGAGTAATCATATAAGAGAAAGATCAGGGTCTAAATTACCAAATATTGCTCCATCAAATATTTATGACTGTAAGAATGGCAGTATAGTGATTGGAGCCAATCAGGATACTATTTTTAGACGATTATGTGATGCGATGCAGCAACCTGAGCTCGCTTCAGACAAGCGTTTTATAAATCATGTTAGCAGAGGAGATAACCAAGAAACACTAGATCAATTAATAAATGATTGGTGTTCTCTGCGGGATGTGGATGCAGTGGAAGAGTTAATGGAATTACATGCCGTTCCCGCTGGTAAAGTTTATCGAGCACCTGACATGCTCAATGATCCGCATTTTATCGATAGAGAAGCCATAGTTAATGTACCATCTGAGAGATGGACAGATCTTAAAATGCAGAATGTATTTCCTAAAATGTCAAAAACACAAGGTCAAATTAGATGGTCTGGTGTAGAGGAGTTAGGGGCTCACAATGATGAAATTTATGAGGGAATGCTAAATCTTACAAAAGATCAGTTGATCGATCTTAAGAAGAAATCAATAATATAATTAAATAGATAGAGGGTATAGATATGAATTTTAGGCTTGGTGTAGATGTAGGGGGAACTTTTACAGATTTATTATTGGTTGATGAATCTTCTGGACAGACTTATACAGCTAAGGTTCCATCTACTCCTCAAGATTCATCAATTGGCGTACTGGATGGAATCAGCCGTATTTGTAGTGAGTCGGATATCGATTTAACTAAAGTAACTCAAGTTATGCATGGCACAACGGTGGCAACAAATGCTGTACTAACTGGCAAAGGTGCGAAGGTTGGATTAATAACTACTAAGGGTTATCGTCAAGTATTACAAGTAGCTCGATCTTTTTGTCCTGGTGGTTTGGGGGGCTGGGTAAGTTATATTAAAGCTCCACTTCTCGCTCCCTTGGAGTTGACTATTGAGGCTGATGAAAGGATGGATGCTGATGGCAATACAGTCTCAGCTTTAAACGAAAAGAAATTTAAAGAAGATCTAAAGTCATTATTTGATAAGAATGAAATAGAGGCACTCACAATCTGTTTTATCAACTCTTATGTAAATGGTGCGCACGAAGTTCGTGCTCGTGAAATTGCACAAGAAATTCTTGGGGAGATACCAATTTCTATAAGCAGTGAGGTAGTTCCTGAGATGCAAGAGTATGAGCGAACTGAAACTACTGTAGTTAATTCTTATGTGCGACCCCAGGTGTCAAAATATGTAAATAACTTACAAAACTCTCTGCAAGAGATAATGGGTAATAATGTAAATCTCGCAATACTTCGCTCTGATGGAGGCTTGGCATCTGGAAGAGCTGCAGCTGAATCACCAGTAAATTTGCTTTTATCTGGACCTGCTGGTGGAGTTGCTGGGGCAATGTATTTTTGTCAAAGAGGCGGTTTTGAGGATATTCTTACCTTTGATATGGGTGGGACTTCAACTGATGTTGCGCTTATCCAAAACGGGGAAGCGCGTGTCAAAAGGGAAACTCGTGTGGGAGATGTGACTGTCCGCGCGCCAGCTGTTGATGTTAGAACTGTAGGAGCAGGTGGAGGCTCCATTGCGTTTGTTCCAGAACTCACGAAAGCATTGCGAGTAGGTCCAGAATCAGCCGGTGCTGAACCTGGTCCTGCGGCATATAAGAAAGGTGGTGATAAAGCGACAGTATGTGATGCAAATGTTGTACTCGGGTATCTACCATCTGATGTCAAATTGGGTGGTGCAATGCAAATTGACCGAGATAGCTCGGTAGCAGTTGTTCAGGATTTAGCAGATGCAATGGACATTGATCTAATGGCTGCAGCAGAAGGAATTATCAAGATTGTAAATGAATCTATGTTGGGAGCTTTAAGGCTAGTATCAGTGGAACAGGGTTATGATCCTCGAGACTTTGCTTTGGTGGGTTTTGGTGGAGCTGGACCTTTACATGCAAACTCACTTGGAATCTTAACTGGAGCTTGGCCAGTAATAGTCCCCCCTGGACCAGGTGTATTATGCGCTTACGGTGATGCGACAACAGAAGTCAGAGATGAGGCTTCACAAACCTTTGTAAAAAAAGTTGAAGAAATTAATTTAGATGAGTTTTTAGATGAGCTTGAATCATTAAAAACCAGAGCAAGTATTTCTTTTGCTAAAGATGGTATTGCGGAAGCGAGACAGAAAGTCACTTATCAGGCTGATATTCGTTATGCTGGGCAAGCTTTTCAATTATCACTTGGAATCTTAACTGATGACTTAAAGGCAAATGGATTACAAGTTTTAACCACTGAATTTGATCGCCAACATGAGCAGTTATTTACTTTTGCGCATGGCAAGGATCATGAAATAGTGATGTTAAGAGCTGTTGTTAAAGCACAAAATGAAGGAATGGCAGATATACAGATGGCAGAAGATGGGACAAGTATAGCTGACGCTGTTATTCAAGAAACTAAATTTTATTTTGAAGGTGAATGGTTCGATGCCACGATTTATGAAAGGAGCAAAATCGGGATTGATATAGAGGTACCTGGACCTGCGATTATACAAGAAATGGATTCAACAACAGTCATACTGCCTAAGCATAAAGCTATGGTAGATAGTGTTGGTAATTTATTAATCAATCCAAGTAATTAAAAGGAGTAAGTTATGACAGCAAAAATTATAGAAACCAACAATACACCTTTTGAAAGAGTGGATGTTGATACAGTCACTGTTGATATCATTGAGAACGCATTGCGAAATGTTCGAGAAGAGATGGATGCCGTGCTATTTAGAACCGCCATGAGCCCCGGTATAAGAGAGCAAGGCGATTGTTTTCCGATGGTTGCTAATAGAGAGGGTAAGATGGTTGTTGGGCAATTCGGCTCATTTATTCACGGGTTCTTAGATGCTTATAATGATGAAATTAAAGAAGGTGATATTATCCTGACTAATGATCCCTATATGTGCAATGCGGCTGTTTCGCATCTCCCAGATTGGATAATTTTAGTACCCGTTTTTAAAGATGGAAGGCACCTTGCATGGACAGCAATGTTTGGCCACATGTCTGATAATGGAGGAATGGTTCCTGGCTCTATTCCAATAAAAGCTGAAACTATATATCAAGAAGGTATTAGAATTCCACCAACAAAATTATACAAGAATGAGGTGCTACAAGAAGATATTCTTGAATTGATTTTACATAATGTAAGGACATCAGAATGGAATCGATTTGATTTAAATGCTTTGGTTGCCTCCTGTAGGACGGCGGCAAAAAGATGCGTAGAGATTGCTGATAGATTTGGTGACGAGGTATTTGATACCACAATGCAAATCATGCTCGAGCGAAACCTTCAAGCTATGACAGCCATTATTAATATGATTGTACCTGAAGAACCAGCTTATTTTGAAGACTTTATCTGTGACGATGGAGTTGGTAAAGGGCCTTATAAGATTGCATGTAAAATGTGGAGAGAAGGAACGCCAGAGCGCCCTTTGGCTATTTTTGATTTTTCAGGCACGGATCCTCAAGCAAAAAGTTCAATTAATTTTTACATGAATGAGGAAATGTTTAAAATGTTTTTTGGTTCATTTACTATTAATTTAGTTGATCCACAAATATTATTTAATGATGGTTTTTATGATTTGGTTGATGTTCGCATCCCTCAAGGAAGCCTCTTGAAACCAAATTTTCCAGCTGCTCTGAGTGGAAGAACGCACGCATTAGGTCGAATATTTGATGTTATGGGAGGAGTCTTAGGGCAAGGTGCTCCGGATGCAATGAATGCAGCTGGATTTTCAGATAGCCCCCATTTATTTTACTCTGGATATGATAAAAAAGGAGAATGGTTCCAATTATTTCAGATTGGATTTGGTGGCATTCCAGGGCGACCTATAGGTGATGGGCCAGATGGTCATTCACTTTGGCCTGGATTTACCAATGTACCAAATGAATTTATTGAGGCTTATTTTCCTTTGAGAATTGTGAAATATGAACCGATAATGGATTCTGGGGGTGCTGGTTTACATAGAGGTGGCAATGGACTTTCTGTAGCCTATGAGTTTTTAGCTGAAGGTCAGATTGCAATACATGATGAACGATGGCTGACTTATCCATGGGGTGTTAATGGTGGTGAACCAGGAATGCGTTCTACAAAAAAATTAATTCGACAAGATGGTTCTGAAGAATGGTTACCAGCGAAATGTGAGGGTGTTGATGTAAAAGAAGGCGATACACTTTATTTCAATACATGGGGTGGAGGAGGATGGGGAGATCCTTTTGCAAGAGAGCCTGCTTTAGTTGAGCATGACTTCTTGAGAGGCCTAGTATCTGCTTCTGGAGCAAACCGCTACGGGGTCGTTCTAGACGAAAAAGGTAAAATTAATCAAGATGCAACTGACAGATTGCGATCTAAAATGAGACAAGATAGAGGTGATGTCGAGCTATTTAATTTCGGTGGCACTATTGATGAAATTAAAGCTCGCTCTATGGAAGAGACCTATCTTGAACCACCAGTATCGCCATAAAATTTGAGAAGGTAGTATAAAATAAATGTCCGATTATTTATTAACATTAAGGCATGAATGGGATCTCAATAAAAATGATCCGATGACAAGAGTGCCACTTTATCATCAATTATATATGCTATTGAAAAATTCCATTCTCGATGGGACATTAATTAATGATGTTCAGATGCCTACCGAGCAAAAATTGGTAGAAACTTTCGACGTCTCTCGAATAACTGCTAAACGAGCAATGGATGAATTGGCTTCAGAAAAACTAATTGCCAGGCACAGAGGTAAGGGCTCCCATGTCACTTACCAATATGAACCAAAACCGGTTAAAGCCCCTCTAATTGGTATGCTGGAAAATCTTGTGGAAATGGGAATGCATAGTATTGTCAAGGTCATATCTATTGAAACAGTTACCCCTCCAAATGACATTGCATTAAAACTTAATTTTGTTGAAGGTCAAACTGTAAAAAAAGTGACCAGAGTTAGAAGTAATGAAGAAGGTGCACCTTATGCTTTCTATATTAGTTGGACTTTAGGAGTGACTGATGGTTTCACCAAAGAAAATCTTGAAAGCACACCAAGGTTAAATATTATTCGTGAGAATGGAATTCAGTTGACAAAAGTTGAGCAAACATTAGGCGCCCGTAATGCTTCAATGAGAGTGGCGCAAGAATTAAAATTAAAGAAAGGCGATGCATTACTCTCAATTATTCGTCATTCGTTTAATGAAGAAGATAAAGTTATAGATATAATTGATTGCCTCTATAACCCACTACTGTTCAATTATGCCATGGTGATGGCTTTAGAATAAATAATCCTATTTCTTCTTTTGTTTTAGTTCAATTCATTTTATCATTAATGAAATAAAGTATTAAAGATATATCAAAGTATCATTTTTTCTTACTGGACAGTAAATTATGCCAATAGATAAACTTTTAAAGAATGGTGGTATCGTTGGATCTTCTGATGGTCAATATCATCGTGGACCAGCCAAGATCAATCATGAGATGAGTTAATGTTGATAAGTGAAATCTACATTTTATTATCAACTGCCGCTGCTATAGCTTTTATACATACA
>MDTC01157455.1_pt1 | contig 17668 bp, 13 predicted proteins | sample 811181 | NCBI WGS metagenome assembly MDTC01 (sample SAMN05326644, study PRJNA326480) | marine metagenome | isolation source: seawater | place: Pacific Ocean: North | collected 2011 | reverse complement strand
GTTCTGATTGGATCTGAAGACATTTCAAAACTAGACAAGTATTCTGAGGATGATCCTCGTGTTTTAAACCTTACCGGCGCTTTTAACATTGGTAATCGTGGTATTGTAGAACTTATTGAAGTATTTAAAAACGAAATTGAGTTCTTGCATACGATTATTACTGCAACTCAAGAAAAGCGTGTACCATCACCAGGCAAACATGACATGCTTTTCTTTGATGGTGTAATACTTGCACACTGTAATGAGTCAGAATGGAACAGGTTCAAATCAGAGCATACAAATGAGGCTATTCTAGATCGTGTAGTCAAAATAAATGTGCCGTATATTTTAGAGCTTGATCAAGAATGCAGAATATATGAAAAAATACTTTCTAGATCAGACTTTGATGCCCACATTGCACCGCATACTATTAAAGTAGCTTCGATGTTTTCAGTCATGAGTAGACTTAAGCAATCACAAAAATGTGATTTGTTAACAAAGATGAAGATTTACAATGGCGAAGAGGTTATTGAGAAAGGCCGAGTTAAAGCCATCGACGTAAATGATTTGCGTGAAGAACACAGAGAAGAAGGCATGAACGGTATTTCTACACGTTTTATCATGAAGTCGATCGATCATGCATTATGCGATTCTGACAAGGGCTGTGTAACACCAATCGGTGTAATGAAATCAATCACGAAAATGGTCAAGGAACAAATTGTTGACAATGATTTTAGAGAAAGATGCCTTGAACTGATTCAACAGACTATCCGAGAAGAATATTTAAGAATCTTAGAAACAGAAATTGCCAAGGCATTTATCACAGCGTATGAAGAACAAGCTCAGGCATTGTTTGACACATATCTAGACAACGCAGAGGCATACACTACAAAATCAAAGTTAAAAGATACAGTAACAAAAGAGGAACGAGCTCCAGATGAAAAGTTTATGAAATCAATCGAGGAAGTAATCGGCATCACTGGATCCGCCAAGCAAGGCTTTAGATCAGACGTTACTGCTTACATGTTTGCAAAACTTCGTAGAAAGGAACGTGTTGATTATACTTGTTATGAACCATTGAAAGAAGCCATCGAATCTTATTTGATAAACTCGGTCAAGGATATGGCAAGAATCGTTACAAAGTCTAAGACGAGAGATGACGAACAGCAGAAAAAATACTCAGATATGATACAAACGCTAATGGACGATTATGGTTATAATGAAGAGTCTGCAGAAGAAATTCTGACTTATGCTTCAAATAACCTATGGAGGGACAGTTGAAAATAACTTTTGGAATGTCTGAAATCTTTATTATCGGTTCAATAGCAATTCACCAGTTTGCTTTTTGGTATTCAATAGCACTTTTAGTGCTTGGCATTTTTGGCAAATTCACAGCTTACGCGATAGAGCTGCAAAAGCAAAAAGAATCCGCAGAAAATGCATCTGAGCTAACTAAAAGTTTTGTAGACACGATATCTAATGCGATAGCATTAGGCGGTATTGTTGGAAACAGAGAAAAAAATGGCAACGGTTTTCACTGATATAGTTGAGCCGAATCAAGTAAAACTAGACTTTATAAAATGCTGTGAGTTTTTTGTTAAGACAAACAAGTTCGTGTTGGGTGATGAAATAAAAACAAGTCAGTTGTGGAGCTTGCCTTCAACAACGGATAGAATCATACCTAATGAAGCAAACCGAGAAATTATTAGAAATGCATTTCAGGCTTTGTGTAACTATGAAAAAAAATACAGTGGACTTGGCAATTTCTTTTTAACCTTGGTTTCGCAAGACTACAAATACGCAAGAAGTAAAAAAACTCGAATGAGTTCTGCTTCAATACTAAGACACGTTTCTAAAAGTGTTGACTGCTATTACACTGATGTTGTTCTTAAAAACATCAGAAAGCATGGAAACCCTCAGTTGTCCGTGTCAGTAGTACGTGAACCGTTAGTAAGACCTATCATCAAGTTTAAAAGTAATCCAACTGTTAGACTTAGGGTAAGCCCAAGCTTTACGCAGGTTCGTGGCGATTTTAAAAACTGCAAGTTCTTTATGGTTAACGGGGCTGTTTCGAAACCATCAGAAATAATGAAGCTGTTAAACGCTAGTTTTGAATCAAAAAATGTAACATACTTTTTGCTATGTAGATCATTCAATAGTGACGTCGTCTTTACGCTTAAAGAAAACTACGACAGAGGTATAACAAATGTAATACCACTAGAGTTTGGTTTTGATATTGATTCAATAAATAGTATTGCTGATTTAGTAAGCTTGGTCGGCGGCCTACCAATGTCTGCAGACTTAGGAGATGTATTGTCTGCATACGATGAATCCAGGCTAGGCCTGTCTGATTCTGTTAATATACAGCAAGACCATGTGACTGTTGCACCATCGCACGACCCGAGCGCGCATATCAATAAACTGTACAGCCAAATAGATCTTGCAGAGGATGAAAAAAGAAAACTGCTAGCAAAAAGGCTAATAGCCCTAAAGGGAAATGCTTGCGAGGTTAAGTTACCAACATCATCTGAATGGAACAATGTTGAGGTTAACATTAGACATGCAACAAAAATCTTTAGTGATATGACAAAAAAAGGTACCGTTGTAATGACGTGTGGTAACAATAAATTTTATATTCCTGCACACGACGATACAATAATCGAGAAGCTAATCGATGATGTAGAAAATCTTTTAGACACAAAACTATTTCTACCTAGGAGAATAAAATGAGTAAAGGACTCAATAAGGCAGAACTTATGGATTTGCTGGCATTTGTTTGTGATCAAAATAAAAATAATCTTTATGAGATTCTAAACAAGACAGAAACAAAATTGACAGAGCGCGACATGAGAGCGATTTTAAACGTACTCGAAGAAACCACAAAAGGTTGTTTCTACAGATTTATTGAAAAACTGTAATGAAAAAAGGGATCAAGCATAACATTCAATGTTTGTGTGTGCTACCACAATACAGAAACAAACCCAATGCCCCGGCACATGAGTTTGTTGTATTTTCTGTAATTGATGAATCTGATACATTGGAAGAAAAATACGCCCAATGTAATAATTGCGGAGTAATACACAAAATAGTTGATGTTTGTAGATCCGAAATTGCAACTAATAGAGCAGAAATTACGGTTCTTTCAAAGGAAGATATAAAGCTAATGCTTCCAAGTCCAGTTGTTAATACCCTTGAAAATTATGAATGCGATGTTCCAAGCTGGGAACATGCACTGTTTATTATCGAAGAAAGACAGTGGGATCAATTTATTGTGCTTGAAAAAAATGTCATTGACGACGGCTTTGAAGGCAAGCTTCTGCGGTTTAAGGGTGACAATCGATACGCGATAGAACCATTTCTTGATAGGAGAGCATTTTGAAAGAAAAGAATAAATTAGATATTAACGAAAGTGAACAAAACAGATTGCTTGGCAATGCTGCTGCCAGAGAAATAGTGCATGAAATTATGAACTTTGGCGTGTCACAACAACAAATTTTACACATTATCAATTTACTTGCCCTTGAATTAGAGGATAATAACTTGATGAGAGAGATTAACGATCTCATAAAATCAAATAAAACGGAGAAGCTACATGTCTAACATTGTTGATAAATGGGCCGAAATTAAGGTCCTTATTGAGTCTATTGACTTGGATGTACATAAGAACGCCGGAGGAAACGCTTCAGCTGGTGTTCGAGCACGAAAGGGTCTTAGACTGCTTAAGAAGGAAGCCGCAGACTTAGTCAAAATGACGGTCGAGGCTGACAAGGCCAGAAAGGCAGATAAATAATTTTTTATACCGAGTAAGGCACAAAAGGGTTCGAAGGAACCCTTTTTTCGTATATTTATCTATGTAATCATATCTCTTATTTTTGATATGGCGTTCTTCTCGATCTGACAAATACGCATGCGAGTAAGTTTAAATAAATCACCAATATTTTGTAATGTCATTGGACCATCTTCAGAGGCTAGTATCGCGCAGTTTCTATATTCACTAGATTTGAACCAGGCACGACATTTATTGTTCGAACATTGTATTTTGTGTTTTTTGCAGTTTGCAAAGCACGTTAAGTTGTTGTTTTCGTTTTTCATTGTTTATGTTTCCTCCAACAGATGTAATAATAACATAGTAACCTAAAATGTACGGAGCATATTTTGTCTAGAAAAATATTTGTGCTTGATACGAGCGTTCTTTTGTATGATAAAAATTCTATTGAAGCCTTTTCAGGAAATGACGTGGTCCTTCCAATGCCAGTCCTTGAAGAGCTCGATAGGTTTAAAGAAAAACCAGGCGTTATTGGCGAAGCCGCCAGATATGTCAATAGATTCCTCGATGGTCTGCGACATGCTGAAACCGACGGTATTTGGAAAGTAGTACCCGAAAATGATCTGCGAATCACGTTTGATGTAAAGGCGTTGGCAATTAATGAGAAAATAGAACTTGACATTTCAAGAAACGATAATAAGATTATCGCAAGTGCTGTTCGTCTTAAAGATGCACATCCTGATAGAAAAGTCTCTGTAATCACAAAAGACATTAACCTAAGAGTCAAGTGTGATGCGCTAGGCGTTTGGGCAGAGGATTATTATAAGGACCACATTGCACCAGAACTTGGTCAGTTTAAAGGTATTGAGATTTTGAATCTTAACAAGCAAGAGGTAGATCAGTTTTATGAACAAAAATACTTGCACCTTGACGACATAACCTTAGATACTGAAACCGAGATCTACGAGAATATGTGCATTGTTGGAAAAAACAATTCTGCAAGCTTTCTTGCAACTAATAAAAACGGCGTACTGACTGCACTTCGAAATACAAGCATTCAAAATCCCGTCATTGAGCCTAGAAATGCCGAACAAACATTCGCTATTGACGCACTGTTAGACCCAGAAATTTCTTTGGTAACGCTAACTGGACTAGCAGGATCTGGTAAAACATTTTTAGCTTTGATGGCCGGTCTTTGTATGACAAACAGGAATGAGTTTTCACACCAGTTGGAAAAACATGGGTTTACAAAAGAGAAAAGAATTATTGTTACTAGGTCATTACAACATGTAGGATCCCGAGATCTTGGTTATCTGCCAGGTAACATGCAAGAAAAAATGGCACCATGGCTAGCACCGATAGTTGACAATGTTAGACAAGCATTTAACGATTCATCTGTATTTGAAAGTCTCGTAGCCGGTGGTTTGATAGAGGTTGCTCCGATACCATACATTCGTGGTCGGACTTTTTCTGATTGCTTTATTATTGTAGACGAAGCACAGAATGCCACTATACACGAACTCAAAACAATTATTACCCGTGTTGGCCAAAATGCAAAGATTGTTCTGCTTGGTGACATAGATCAAATTGATACTCCATATATTGACAAGCGTTCAAATGGACTTTCTATTGTTATTGATAGATTTAAAAACTCAAAAAGAGCAGCCCATATTCATCTAGAAAAAGGACAAAGATCAGACCTTGCTTCAGAAGCGTCTAATATTCTGTAGAACTAGTCTACAAGCGAATAATTAGAATAAACGGAGAACTATTATGGGATTTACAACGTTTAGGCGACGGGATGGTCAGCGGTTTCGAAAAGTGTACCCGCGCATTAGAAAAACGCCTAGATTCTTTACTATATCTGACGAGTCAATGTCTATTGAATCACAGAAGGTGGAGATGACAGGCGAAACTTCTGGTAGATATGATTTTCAAATACCATATAATCAGATACCAACTGTGCAATTGTCTGCAGAGGTTTCTGACGATAATCAAGGTATGGTCAACACATTCATCACGCAGTTAACAACAACATTTGTTGTTTTTGAAACATCTGCACCATTTACTGGGACTATACATATTCAGGTATTTAAAATTGGGAGTGACTAAAAATGGCTGTACAATCACGTGGATCGATCGAAGAAGGTTCCGTATCATTTACTAATCATACAGAAAGAACAGTCAATTTTGTCGCCTCAACGGGGGCAAATGCTGCAGACTTTCCGTCACCGCCAGTTGTCAAGTTAATAAGCATTGATGGTAGCGGTGTAGATGCTGGTAATGGAAACATTGGTGTCACATTTACAAACATTACCACAACGAGCATGACTGTTATTACAAGCGCACCATTTACGGGCACAATAAGATATTTATGCTCAGTTCAAGGATAACGAATAATTATATTCAGTTCAGTTACATAGGGTTAAAAAATGGCTACTAGAGATTTTCGAAGTTCACAAGTTCGTACTACACAAATTATTGCTTCTGGTTCAGATACTACATCAAAACCGTCGTTACTTATTTATAGTGCTAGTGCTGCCACAAATGACCAGGGCGCAGTCATAGCTAAGCTTCTTGACAACGTTGGCGAAGATGCTTGGCTATTCATTTCAGGTTCAAAGAATCCCGTACATGGACACAAAGCTCAAGTGTTGTTTGGTGGTTCAGTTGTTTTAAGTGGTACATTAAGTGGGTCTGCTTTTTCTGCTATGCCTGGCCAAAGTTTTACACTTAGTTCTGATGACAACATTAACTTTGTTATTGATAAGGATGGGAATAGCACATCTTCTTTTTCTTTTAAGAGCGGCGCAACCGAAGTTGCAAATATAAATGAAAGCGGTACACTGCAGCTTGATGGTACGCTTGATGTCGATGGCGGTGGCATAAGTGTAACTGCTGCAAACGACGCTGCTGCAACAATATTAATGCAAGCAGATAATAGTGACGATGCTGGTGACGACTGGCAGATTGGTGCAAACACAAACCAAACGTTTACGATTGGAAACGATATAGCATCGGCAGGTACTCCGGTTACACATCTCTCTATCACTCCAAACGCAACAGTTACAGACTCGACGGTTAATGTTGCTGGAAATCTTGATGTTGGGAATACTCTTACTGTACCTCAAGACATTGTACACGCCGGTGACACAAACACAAAAATTACTTTTGGTACTCGAGAAGTTAAAATTACTGCAGACAATTTTGATGTCGCAAAGGCAACTGACGCAAGCTTTATTATTAACGAGAACAATGCAAATCTTGATTTTGAAGTACGTGGCGACGGAGACAACATAAGAGCAATTCATGTCGATGCATCTGAAGATACTATTAAATTCTTACACAATGATAGTGCTGCTATAGCAGAAAAGGATGTTAACTTCTTAGTAAATTCACCAGGTCTCGGACTAAAAAATACAAACACAAGAGGTGTTGCACTTTTTAAAGGTGACGTTGTCGTTTCTGGTACTTTGTATGCTGATAAGCAAGTCTTAGAAGTCGATCTTGTACAATCGGGTAGTAATCTAATATTATCGAGTTCGCTACATTTTCAAAACAGTGGCGCAGGTGCTGGCTCATCCTTTGCTGTGCCGGCAAACGACGGTGCTATCTTTGTTACAACCGGATCTCTAATAGCAAAACTGGCTGATGCTGGCGGAAATACAACTGAAGTAAAAATCGGCCAGAACTATATTGCTGGTGATGGACTAACATCAACTATAGCTAATCCAAATACAACTTTCCATGCTTCAATCGCTGCGATTAGTGGATCTGCAATGGGAGCAACCGATATCGCAACTGGGGATCTCTTTGCAGTCGCTGATGTTGACGCGGATGACAGTATAACAAAGAAAATCACTGCAGCAGATCTAGTAACAAATCTTTCTCAAAATGGTATTAGACAAGCTACCGGTGCTGACGCACCTGGTTTTCAAACAGATGACGGCATTGTAGCACATCTATCTGGCTCTGTTTTTACTGGTCTTGTAGGTATAACTGGATCAAACAATATATCTCTTACAACTATTAATAGGGTTGGTGTTGGTGTATCGGATCCCGATGCAAAACTAGAGGTACTTGATACAGGCACTCAACTTAAGCTTTCCTATGACGCTGATACTTTTGCTACTCTTGCAGTTGGATCTAATGGCGACCTTACCTTAGCAACAAAAGAATCTAATTCAGACATTGTTTTTCAGGTTGATGATGCAGGTTCAGAGTTCACGGCATTAAAAATCGACGGTGCAAATGCAGGATCCGCAGCATTTACCCCAGCGTCAGGTGGTGGTGTAAGCATTACGCCGACCGGTGATAATGCAATTGCTGAAATAGACGGTGGTGAAATAACACTTACTAAGGCTTCGGGTACCGGCACTGTCGCACCGACTATTACATTCAAAAAATCTAAGGGAGTAATAGGAGGTCAAACTAAACTAACTGATGGCGTTACGATTGGAAACATTTTATTTGACGGGTTTGACGACGCGTCTGCAACGTCTGCAGCAATTACAGTAAAAGCCGATGGAGACCATGGCGATGACACGACCGATGCGCCAGGGCAAATGATTTTTAGTACAACTCCAAATGGTACAGATACACTGACTAGTAGAATGGTTATACGCCAAGACGGAAAAGTAGGTATTGGTGTTGATTCACCTACCGATACTCTTGATGTGAACGGCGACATAAGAGTTCGCGGCAACGACATTAAAGATTCTGCCGGTGACGCAGCAATTACTTTTGATGGGTCTGGTAACACAGAAATTACAGGTGACTTAACAGTTACAGGCGCCGATGTCACTGTCGGCGCTGATGCAGACGGCAGCAATAGAACAATCGTGTTCGGCCATTCAACGCTTAAATCGGTCATTGGTATTCATGATAGCCAGGACGTATTTGCAATAAACACGGATGCTGCTTTTCAAGTTGTGAATGATTTTGAGATTGATTCTGCTGGTAATGTGACCCTAGGAACTGGAACATTGCAGGTTGGTGGTAACGTTATCAAAGCCTCAGATGGTGGCTCTACTATTACAATGGACGCCGATGATAATGTGACTATAGCTGGTGATCTCACTGTTTCAGGTGGTGACATTGCCGGGCCCGCTGATAATGATTTGACAATCAAGTCAGATGGAAATATTACGTTTAGAATTGATGGTGACAATGATGAAACGGGCCAGTCATTTGCTTTTCAAAACAACACCTCGACAGAAATAGCAAATATTGATGAATCTGGAAACTTACAAATCGATGGTGATTTAACTGTATCTGGTAACAACATCAAAGGTGCAGGCGGTTCACCTGGAATTACATTTGATGGAACCGGTAATACAGCCATTGATGGAAATCTTAAAGTTACCGGAAATGTAATCCAAGCTTCAGATGGTGGATCCACAATTACGATGGACACCAATGATAATGTAACGATTGCCGGAGACTTAACCGTGACTGGCAATGACATAAAAGGTTCAGCCGGCACAAACTTGACTCTTGGTGGATCTGGACTCGTTGAAGTTGCAGGTATTTTGCAAGTGCCTTCGACTATTGAGCATACCGGTGATGATAATACTAAAATCACTTTTGACACAGACGATATTACAGTAACTGCCGGTGGCAAGGAAGGCATATCGGTCACAGCTTCCGGCGTTGTTATCAATGATGCAAACGACTCAGCTGTTGATTTTAGGGTGGAATCCGACAATAACCAGCATGCGATTTTTGTAGATGCTAGCAAAGACCAAGTATTGATTAACTCAGCTAGTGTGAATGGAACAGACGTTGCATTCTTTGTTTCTGGTTCAGATGGCGTAGTTAACTCATCTAAAAATCACGGTGGTGTATCTTTATTTTCTGGCGATGTAGTTATTTCCGGCTCACTTTTTGATGGCAATCATAACCGTATAAATTTAATTTCTATTTCAGAAAACGGTACGTTCTCAAGTGGACAAAATGCCAGTGGTACTAATTCGGTTGCTATTGGACAAAATGCAGCAGCGACAGGTACCAGCGCAATTGCTATAGGCCAAAACTCTGCGGCCGGCGGATCGACCGGTCATTCTATTGTTGCAGGTGGTCTTGATAATACGGCAAGTGGCGACTATGCGGCTGTACTAGGCGGTCAATCAAACACAGCTTCCGGAGATTATGCAGCAGCAATCGGTAGAAGCAACAATGTATCTGGAGAAGATTCTGTTGCAATCGGTAAATCCTTAACCGTTAGTTCTGACAACACGATTGCTATTGGAAACAATTCAAACAATGCAGACGTTCAAATCAAGGGAACGTTAAACGCTGCTGGTAACGTTACTTTAGACGACTCCGCATCGCTGCTTGTTCCTGACTCAATAATACATAAAGGCGATACAAACACGTTTATCCAATTCGACACTGATCAAATAAAGCTTGACACTGCTGGTGCGACTAGAGCACACCTAACGTCAACTCAAGTCTTGATTATGTCGCAAAGCGGTCATTCAGATGACTTCAACGCGCAGAACGCTGCGGATGTTAACTTCTATGTTATGGGCCGGAAAAATTCTAAGGACACTACTACTGCTGGAACTTCTGTGTTTGGTGGTGACGTTCATATCTCTGGCTCACTTTCCGGACCATCACAATATGCATTAACAGATAACAGTGTTCGAATGTTTAGAGACGGTTCTACGATGAAGTTTGTCGATGGTGTAACGTCGGTGAAAACATTAGAACAACTAGCATCGGTTGCTGTTAGTCCAACGTTCTTTATTGGTACTGAAGGTGACTCGTCAACTAGATCGCGCCTGAAGACAACAGCATCAATCGCGTTTGCAGGTGATTTGAACGCAAATCTTGCAGAAGCCGCAGTCATAGCAGCGGGAGCTGGATCTGATGTATACTTCTTTGTTTCTGGATCAGTAGAAGCAAAAGATGGAGCCACAAGGCACGTATCTTTATTCGGTGGCGATACAGTAATAAGTGGTTCAACACACGTAACTAGTCTTACCGGTTCGGCTATTATTTCTACAGGCAACTTAGTTGCGTCAGGCTCACTTATTGCAGGTGGAAATGTAATAAAGAATAGTAACGGTGATTCTTCGATCCGTTTTAATAGTACCGATGCCGGTGTTTTTATTGGTAGCCAATTTGACACTGCAGCCCAATCATTGTTAGATATTAGGAAAGACGACAATACTACACTCACAAGTGGAGTAGATGGAAACACATTAGCTAACTTTAACTTGGCTCTCAGGAATCACTCTACAACTGAAAATGCATTTGCTGGAATTGCGTTTGATGTTGCTAACGAGCAAGACATCGATCGAATCGGAGCATCTGTAGCTGGTGTGCGTAGAACAACTGATGCCGATAATCACAAAACAGATTTAGTCTTTAGTACAAACGCTGGTGATGATTCTGGTGGGGTCGACGATGGTCTAACAGAAGCATTAAGAATTACTTCTGATGGCAAAGTAGGAATCGGAGTAACTAACCCTTCAAGGGCCTTAGATGTTAACGGTGATGTAATGATCCGTGGAAATGACATTCTTGATAGCGGTGGCAACGTAATCTTTTCTTTTGATGGTTCTGGTAATCTTGACATTGTCGGTAACGTAACCCAAGCAACCACGCAATTTACAGACGTCAATATATCTGGTGGTGATTTAATATTTGGCAACGGTCAAAACGCTACAATTGATGTTGATGATGTCTCCGGTACTAATACAGCCGGTAAAAATCTTTCAATCCTTGCAGGAGCAGGTACTGGTACAGGAGTCGGTGGACAGCTTGAGTTTAAGGTCGCACCTGCTGGTTCTTCTGGCACTAGTGTAAATTCCCATTCTACGATTTTAACTTTGCCTTCTACCGGCGTTGCGACGTTTGGAGGATCGATCCAGATACCAAACGGCGATAGTATAAGAAACGGAGATGGTGAAAATGTTATCACGATTGATGCTAATCAAAATGTAACAGTTGCCGGTGATCTTACCGTTTCTGGAAACGATATTAAGGATTCAGGTGGTGGTACCGTACTTACGTTTGACGGATCACAAAACACTACTCTCGGAGGTGGTCTAAGCTTTCCATCAACACAAGGTATTACAGGTAGCCTTAGAACAGAAAAGTCTTCTGACGTTATATTTTCCGCAAATGCTGGTGGTTTAAACATCGATAAATCACACGCATTCTTCTTGGACGCATCGGTAGGAAAGATTGGTATAGGTACCGCTAATCCAACTTCGAAGCTTCACATTGTTACAGATCAAAATGCCGGTGGAGAAAACGGTGGTGACAATAGTATCGTTATGGAAACAGTAAACGCAAGTAACAACGGAGCATTTATTTTCCGAAGAGCCGCGGGTACGATCGGATCCGAAACGGCTGCTGGTAATTCAGCAAAACTAGGATCGATCGTGTTTGAAGGTCACGATGGAACAGACTTTGAACCGGCCGCTGCAATTAGAGGCGAAGTGTCTTACACCTCTTCTGGTAACAATGATATGCCTGGCCTTCTATCCTTCTTAACTACTGCTGATGGTGCTAGTTCATTAACAGAAAGGGCTGTTATAAACCACGACGGTCAGCTTATCGTTAATCCAAATGGTACATGGGTTGGGCAAGCGTCTGAAAAACTACTAGTTCGCAACGATTGGAATGCCGGAAATACTCCCATTTCACAATTTGGAATATATAATGGCGCTTCTAACAGGCTTGAAGTAACTGTTGATCCAACAGGTAACGTTGGCTTTGGTTTTTCTCATGCTAGCAACGATCAACTAGCTGTATCCGGTTCTCTTAAAGTCGAGCAAGCACTTGAACTTGAAGGGCCAATAATTGGAAATGGTGCAACAAACATCCAGATCAATCATACAGGTGCCGATGGTGATGATGGCTTGTTGATCATTAGGGCAGACACCTCGACTGTTACTAACGATTTATTGGGTGGTATAGGTTTCGACTCTACAGATGGTAATGTCCCAAGTTCAATTACTGAAGCTTCTGCTTTCATCGCTGGTTATGCAGCAGAATCACACGGCACTGGTGACAAGGGTGGTTATCTAGTATTTGGTACATCAGCAATAAATGATAACGATGATACGGTTTCTACAGAGCACATGAGAATCAGAAGTTCAGGTCTTGTGCAAACAACTGCTAACATAATGATCGGCGGCAACGAAATAAAGGCATCTGATGGTACAACAGCTATAACTTTAAATAGCACAGATGCAACGATTGCTGGTAATCTTAAAGTTGGAAGCAACATTATTCAGGCATCTGATGGTGGTTCAACGATCACAATGGACACCAGCGATAATGTTACTATTGGTAATGATCTGACAGTTGGCGGTAACGTAATCCGCGCATCAGACGGTGGTTCAACAATTACAATGGATACCAGTGATAACGTTACTATTGGTGGAGATCTTACTGTAACTGGTGGAGATGTAATAGGAGTTAACCTAAAACTTGACGCGTCCGGAGATATTACTCTGTCGGCCGATGGCGATCAAATTAAAATGGATGATGGTTCGACAACTAGATTTACATTTAATGTAGACAGTACTCCGGAACTTGATGTTACCGGTGCATTTATTATCGATGGATCAAGTACAATAACCATTGATGCAGCAAGTAGTATTACATTGGATGCGGTTGGTGATATTACATTAGACGCAGCTGGTGATGATATAATCTTTAAAGATGCTGGTACTACAAGATTTACGTTTAATCTTGACAGCACGCCTGAATTAGACGTCGAGGGCGACTTTACAATCGATTGCACCGGCGAGATCATATTGGACTCAGCAACGGATATCATAACTTTAAAAGGCAATGGCTCAACCTTCTGTACATTTAGCGATGAGGGCACTGGATTTGCCATCGACCTCGAGGCACCCCGTTCTGGCGGTGCTGACAATTACATGTCGAACATCAAAAATACAACTGCCAGTAACTCGGCCGACGTACTTAAGCTTGACATGTCGTATGGCTCAAGTCCGACCACTAGTAATATGTTTATTGGATTCTTTACTAGCAATGGGCGAGCGGGCCGAATTGCTGGTGATGGATCTGGTGGTATTTCATTTGTTGATGCATTTACTGGTGCTCACCCAAGTGTAATGCCAACTAGCCAAGCTACAGAAAAGGGTCTTATTGTTCAGTCAACTGGTGAGATGTGGGCAAAATCCGAGATATCCGTTGGTGTCGACACTGGTATACCTAAAGTTGAGTTGACCGATGCATCAAACAGTAAAAAGGTCTATGGTGTAATATCAAAAATCCATAATGAAAGTCATGACTTAGAGGAATATGGTTATCAAGGATATATAAACCGTTGGGGTGTTGAATCAAATGAAACTCACGTTGTAATTAACTCGCTAGGCGAAGGTCAGGTCTTAGTAACAAATATCAATGGTAATATTGAAAACGGAGATTACATAAGCTCTTCGGATATATCAGGCTATGGTCAGAAACAGGCTGATGATGTTTTAAGAAACTTTACGGTTGCAAAGTGTGTTGAAAATGTAGATTGGGATTCCGTAACGGAAACAATTGAGCATAATGGCACGACATATAAAAAATACTTGGTTGCATGCACATACCACTGCGGGTAATTAATTAATTAATTAAATTATAAATTATAGATAACTGAATTCAGGATCCGATTCATACTGGGAATTAATTAATTAGTAAAGTAATCTCCGGATTTGTACAAAATTTATTTTCACTTTTTTTGTTTGGTGGTACAATAGAACCAATTACAAACGGAGTGACTATGTTTAATAATCCATTCGAGCAGCAAAAGCAAGAACACCTAATTCCTTCAGATTGTGAAATTGTACTTGTTGCAGATCTATTTGCGGAAGAATATCTAGGTGGGGCAGAGCTAACAACTGAGGCACTATATAAGGCCAGTCCCTTAAAAGTACATAAGATACATTCAAAAAATGTAACCATGAAAACTTTAGAATCTGGATACAATAAGTTCTGGATCTTTACGAACTTTTCGCAAATGAATCTTCAGTTAGTTCCAACAATAGTATCAAATATTAGGTACAGTATTGTAGAATATGATTATAAGTTTTGCAGGTATAGATCAATAGAGAAACACCTTTCTGCCGAGATGAAAGAATGTGATTGTGCAGAAGATATGCACGGAAAATTAACTTCAGCATTCTTCCATGCAGCAACAACAGTTTTCTATATGTCTTATGCTCAGATGCAAAGATACCATGATAGATTTCCTTTTCTTGCCGAAAATGATGGATCGAAACAATATGTTTTGAGCTCTTGTTTCTCAGATGAGTTCTTTGCCTTAATTAAAATTCTTAGAGAAAAAGAAAAGAATACAGAAAGAAAAGGTTGGCTAGTACTTGGATCTAATTCTTGGATTAAGGGAACAGATGCAGCTGTACAATGGTGCAAAGACAATGACAAAGATTATGAGATTCTTCAGGGCCTCGATCATCAGCAGGTGCTAGAGAAAATGGCAGTAGCCGAAGGATTTGTATATCTACCAATGGGTGGCGACACATGCCCTAGAATGGTTATTGAGGCACAGCTACTTGGATGTAAACTAGAGGTTAATGATAATGTTCAGCACATGACCGAAGTGCCTTTCTGCGACGACAGCATTTCGGACATTGAATCTTATCTATATGCAAACAGAGAAGTCTTTTGGAATATGATCAAGACAGATATGGGATACATGCCAAACATTTCCGGCTATGTTACAACCAAGGATTGCATCTCACAAGAATATCCGTTTGAAAAATGTATAAATAGTCTTAAGCCTTTCTGCAGTGAAATTGTTGTCATGGATGGCGGTTCAAAAGATGGTACGCTTGAAAGATTATATGAACTAGCCAATGAGGATAGCCGAATCAAGGTGTTTGTACATAACGTTGACTGGTCAGCAAAAAGATTCGCTGTAGAAGATGGTCTACAAAAAGCACGCGCTAGGTCAAAATGCACGGGTGACTTTCTATGGCAAATCGATTCAGACGAAGAAGTAAACCCAGAAACCGTAAGCGAAATTATTAAGCTGTGTCGTCAATTTCCAAAGTTTGTTGATTTAGTTTCGCTACCCGTTATCGAATACTGGGGATCTGAAGATAAAGTAAGGATCGATGTTAATCCATGGAAATGGAGATTAAGCAGAAACAAACCTAACATCACACACGGCATACCAAGAGAACTCAGGCTGACCGATGATGACGGCAATTTGTATGCTGCACCTGGTACAGATGGTTGCGATTATATCGATGCAGAAACTTATGAACGCATTGCACACGCTTCTTTCTATACAAATGAGATACATAATGTTAGAATAATGGCAGTACAAGGTAACGAACAGGCACTGTCTAGCTATTCTGAATGGTTTAACAACCTGGTCGATGTGATGCCTTCGGTTAAACACTACAGTTGGTTAGATATTGAAAGAAAGATCAAGACATACAAAAACTATTGGCAACAACATTGGGAAAGTCTGTATGACATCAAACAAGAAGATACGGCAGACAATAACATGTTTTTTGATAAGCCTTGGTCAGAAGTATCAGATGAGGAGATAGCAGTGCTGGCAAAAGATCTCGCAACGAAGACTGGCGGCCATGTTTTTCACTCTAAGATAGACTGGGATAAGCCAACTCCATCTTTACGGATTGCTAAGTGAGTTCAATAGTATATCAGAATGGTATTAAGCAGGACCCTAATACATTTTCAGAGGGAAGCTCACTAATCTTTATAGACGGTGGTGCAAGGGTCGGTGAATTATATCCTGACGAGAATGGCAAAGGCGTATACTTTGAAGTAGATAAAGAAAACAACTGTCTAAAAGTGCGAGACGATTTAGGAAAACACGTGAGTTATTCCTTTATGCCTTTTCCTTTTACTGTTAATCAAAAGTATTTTGCTTTTGCAGAAATACACATGTTTGAGCCAAATCCAGAGTTCTTAGAAGAGCTAGAGAAGAAAGCTAAGTTTATTTCGAAACTAAATTGCATCGTATGGATACATCAAATTGCGATCGGCACATCAACACAAGATATTACACTGAGGTTAACTGACGGCGGTTGGGGATCTACGATATGTCCTGATAAACAGAACGAAACATTTATTGATGAAATAACTGTGAAGCAGTGTGACTTTGTTGGGTTTTTAAATGCAATTAATAATCGATACGAAAATACAGACCTTTCTCCTGAGATACATTTAAAGCTTGATATTGAAGGAGCAGAGTATGATGTACTCAAGCGCATGTTTAGTGCGTGGTATCCACCGTGCTCATCTGTAAAATCTCTATCTGTAGAATTCCATAAAGATTTTTATCCCGATAAACATGACAAATGGGTGGCAGATAACTGGCATGCAATACTATCTTTAATGAAAAACAATGTCGCTTTTAACTGGTGGCCAGGTGAGTGGTAGTGAAAATAGTAACCCAAGATTATAAATGCGGTACGAGCTCATCAATACTTGATTATGGCATTGATGACGTCGTTCTTGTGAGTCCACAAAATTATGATCACGTCTTTGATGTTGATGATGATCTGTTTTTTGTCGGCCATGATTTTTTGTTTTTTTTATGGGATTCTGTAGAAAAGATTGAACGGTGGAAATCACATAAACATCGTAAGGTTGTATGGTGCTTTGAGCGAATCAATGCAATCGTTCCACAGTGGAAACTAAAGAGTGAATACAGTATATCATTATTGAAACAGTTTGTTGATCAGATTTATGTTTGTGATGAAGACGATGCACAAGTTTATGGTGATTGGTTGCCGCAGTGGGCAAGCTGTAAGTTTTTTGATATGCGACATGAAATAACACCTACGCAAAACAAATATCTTTTTAGTGGTCAAGCCGGTAAGCCTGAATACGCAATACGAACAAAACTATTAAATGAAATTTTTTTAGATGTGGACCTCAAGGAAAAGT
>MDTC01267070.1_pt1 | contig 17670 bp, 18 predicted proteins | sample 811181 | NCBI WGS metagenome assembly MDTC01 (sample SAMN05326644, study PRJNA326480) | marine metagenome | isolation source: seawater | place: Pacific Ocean: North | collected 2011 | reverse complement strand
TTATATCTTTTGACATGTAATTCCTGTTTTTGAATTTATGATTAATTTTGTTATTAAATTATTCATAAGGATTGTCAAGACATATACATACCACCATTAACATGTATTGTTTCTCCTGTGATATAATTAGACATATCTGATGCCAAAAATAGCACACAATTAGACACATCTTCGCTCTCTCCTAGTTTTCCACTAGGAATTTTAGAAATAAGCACTTTCTTGAAATCTTCATTAATTTTTTCAGTCATTTCTGTCTGAATAAATCCTGGTGAAACGCAGTTAATATTAATATTTTTTTTGGCATATTCTATTGCAAGACTTTTAGAAAAACCCACTATTCCTGCTTTTGAAGCAGCGTAATTTGCTTGTCCTGCGTTTCCTGTGTGTCCTACGATTGATGTTATGTTAATTATTTTTCCTTCCTTTTTTTTAAGCATTTTTTTAATTGCATATTTACACATTAAAAATGTTGAAGTTAAATTAATATCTATAACTTTTTTCCAATCTTCTTCGTTTAATCTCAATGAAATGTTATCAGAAGTTATACCGGCATTGTTAACTAAAACATCTATTCCATCTAATTCAGAGTTGCATTCTTCTATAAATTTCTCAATTTGAGAGTGGTCTGCTAAACTAAACTGCTTCGTCTTAATTTCCGAAAAATTTTTTTTTAATTTTTCTAATTTTTCTATATTTGTGCCCGTTGCCAAAATCGTTGCACCACATTCTGTAAACTTTTTAACTAAATTATTTCCAATACCGCCTGTAGCCCCAGTAATAAGTATTTTTTTATTCTTAAAATTCATTTTAAAAGTTCTTTATGTCTTCTACTGTATTAATGCTTTTTGATGTACTTTTTTTTGTAATTCTTTTTACCAGACCATTAAGAACTTTTCCAGGCCCAATTTCAATAAATTCATTAACACCTTTATTTACCATGTAAAGAATACTCTCTCTCCATCTTACTTTAGAGTAAATTTGTTCAACTAGTAGTTTTTTAAAATTTTTATTTTCTGTTTCTGGGGTTGCGTTTACATTTGTAATTATTTTTACTTTTGAATTTTTAAAATTTATTTCACTTATTTTTGAATTCATTTTTTCAGCAGCCGGTTTCATAAGAGAACAATGAAATGGAGCACTAACTGGTAAAATAATAGATTTTTTATTGTTTTCTTTTAATTTTTTTTGTAATTCCATTATAGAATGTATATTTCCACTAGCAATAATTTGTCCCTCGGCATTGTCATTTGCTATCTCACAAATAGAATCTTTGCCTATGTTAGAAATATATTTATTGATTTCTTCTAAATTCATTCCGAGTATGGCAAGCATTGCTCCTTCGCCTACCGGTACAGCTTCTTGCATGGCTTTACCCCTTTCATGAAGCAAATAAAGTCCATCTCTAAATTCTAGAGATTCAGAACATACAAGTGCGCTGTATTCTCCCAAAGAATGTCCAGCAAAATATTTGAAATCATTTATATTTAAATTAAATTCATCTTTTAAAATACTAAATATTGAAAAACTTACCGTAAGTATCGCGGGCTGGGTATTCTTAGTTAATTTTAGCTCACTATCAGGTCCGTTTAGAATAATTTCAGATATTTTGTAATTCAACTTCTCGTCAGCTTGCTTAAAAATTTTTTTTACTTGATCATAATTGTTATATAATTCAGATCCCATACCAACTAGTTGGGAACCTTGACCTGGAAATAATAAAGCTTTCATATATAAGTATTTTTTTTAATATATTATTACTATTGAAATCCTTAATTTATAATAGTATAAAACCACACTTTAATATAAATAAATAAAAAAATTTAATAAAAAATGAACTTTTACGAGCATACATTAGTTGCAAAACAGGACCTATCAACAGCAGATATAGAAAATATAGAGCAAAAATATAACTCTATTATTAATGAATCATCAGGGAAAGTAATTAAAATTGAAAAATGGGGACTTTTAAGTTTCGCTAAAAAAATTAAAAATTATAATAAAGGTTTTTATATACACTATAAGTTTGAGGGAAATGGCAAAACTTTAGAAGAAATTAAAAAAAATATAATAATAGACAATTCTGTTTTAAGACATCTAACAATTAAGTATAAAAAATTAGATTTAGAAAAAGAATATTTCAAGAAAGAAGATCAGCAATATGAAAAGAAAAAGTAAAAAATTTACTAAAAGACCACAGAACCCTTTAAACAAACTTAGTTTATTTCAAAAAAGTGACTCAAAGTTTTCAAAAAAATGTCCTTTATCAGTTAAGGACGCTCCAGTAATAGACTACAAAAATATTAAACTATTAAAAAGATATATTTCGGATACAGATAAAATTTTACCATCTAGGATTACGTCTGTATCGCAAGGGAAACAAAAAAAACTTACAAATGAAATTAAAAAAGCAAAAATGCTAGGTTTGTTATAATGCAATTAATCTTACTAGAAAATATATTAAAATTAGGAAAAATTGGGGATCAAGTAAAAGTAAAAAATGGATATGGGAGAAATTTTTTACTTAAAACGGGAAAAGCTTTAAGAGCTAATAAAGAAAATATAGAATTAGTCAGCAAAAAGAAAAATGAATTAAATAAAAAAAATACTGAGATTAAAGCTGGATTTGTAGAGATTGCCAAAAAAATAAACAATAAGGTATTAAATTACGCTAAAGAAGCTAAAGACAACGGAGATTTATTCGGAAGCATTAAACCCAAAGAAATATCAAGTTCATTTATTAATGATTTAAAAGTAGAAATAAGTCCTTCACAAATTGATTTAAAACAAGAAATTAATAAAATTGGAAATTACCCAATTAATATAAATTTACACTCAGAAGTTTCAGCTATAGTAAATATTAAAGTCACTAAAAAAGAATCGAACTAAATCTTACGCATAACATAAATTTTCCACAGGTTGTAAAAATAGTGTGTAACTTTTATGTTTATATTAAAACTCTCTTAATTATTATGATTTTATGGAGAAAATTAAATTAGATATTCATTCAAATAGTGGCTTGTCACTACCATCAAACATTGAGGCAGAACAAGCTCTTATAGGTTCTATTTTAGTAAATAACGATATAATCGACGAAGTTTCAAATATCATAAATTCACAAAAGTTTTTTGATCCAATTCATAGAAAAATATATGAAATTATAGAAAACTTAAACACTAAGGGCATGATAGCAAATCCTATCACGCTTAAAAATTTTTTTGAAAATGAAAACGGATTATCAGATGTTGGTGGTGTAGACTATCTAATAAAACTAACACGATTTTCTTCATCAACAAAACAAGCAATCGACTACGCAAAAGTAATTCATGAAATGTTTGTAAAAAGAGAGCTTATTGATATTTCTAATAACATTTCAGATCAATCAAAAGATGAGAACATTGACAAATCAGGTGAAAACATAATTGAGGACGCTGAAAAGCAACTTTTTGATTTAGCTGAAAGAGGTAATTTTTCACAATCGTTCTTAAAATTTAACCAAGCTTTAGATCAAACTATTGAAATGGCTACTTTGGCTATGAAAAATGATCAGGGTATTGTTGGTGTACCAACTGGTCTAACTGACTTGGATGAAAAACTTGGAGGACTTCATAAATCAGACTTAGTAATCATAGCTGGTCGACCATCAATGGGTAAAACAGCTTTAGCTACTAACATTGCTTATTTTGCAGCAAAAAAATTACAAGAAAATAAAGATAAATCTTCTGTCGCCTTTTTTTCACTTGAAATGTCATCTGAACAACTTTCTACAAGAATTTTATCAGAACAAGCTAAGATTAAATCTAACGATATCAGAAGAGGTAAAGCTACAGAAGAGGAATTAAATAGATATATAGAAACATCTAGAAATATTTACGACCTTCCTTTATATATTGATGAAACGCCGGCTATCACCATATCTACACTCAGTAACAGGGCAAGAAGAATTAAAAGATTATTTGGTTTAGACTTAATCGTAGTAGATTACATACAATTGATGAGATCTTCTTCAAATAGAAACGATGGCAGGGTTCAAGAAATTTCTGAAATTACGCAAGGGTTAAAAGCACTTGCAAAAGAGTTGAGTGTGCCGGTATTAGCTTTATCACAATTATCCAGAGCAGTTGAACAGAGAGATGATAAAATCCCTCAGTTATCTGATTTGAGAGAATCTGGTTCAATAGAGCAAGATGCTGACGTTGTTATGTTTGTCTATAGAGAACAATATTATTTGGAAAAAAAAGAGCCTAAAATGGGTTCAATTGAACATGCAGAATGGCAATCGAAAATGAATGATATTCTTGGCTTGGCTAAAATTATAATTGGTAAACAAAGACATGGTCCTACTGGAAATATAGACGTTGAATTTGAAGGCATCTACACAAAGTTCAAAGATTTAACCAAAAAATAATTTAAAAATTATCCTTTTGTTATTTAAAATATAATATATATCTGAATGATCTCTATGTTTAGTAATATTTATAAAAAAATAATTACTGATTTCTCAAAATTAACTATAGTAGTTATTATAGCTATAATATCTATATCGCTGTATTATTCAAAAGATTTTAATTTGGACGCTTCCTCTGATGCATTGCTTTTAGAGGGAGATAAAGACCTAAAATATCTAAGAGAAATAAATGATAGGTATGGTTCAAAAGATTTTTTAGTTTTAACCTATTCTCCTATTTCTAGTTTTATTGAAGATGAAACAATAATTAATTTACAATTACTGAAGTCAAAAATTGAAAAGTTAACTTGGGTTGAGAGTGTTATAACTTTAATTGATGTACCTTTGCTAAAAAATACCGATGAATCTTTAATGGAAAGGCTCAAAAATTACAAAACACTTTCATATCCAGAAATTGATAGAAAGAGAGCTTTTGATGAAATCATAAATAGCCCAATTTATAAAGATTATGTAATAAGCAAAGACGGTAAAACATCTGGAATTGTAGTGTATCTTAAAAAAGACGAAAGATTAAAAGAATATATTAAAATTAAAAATGAATACTATGACCGTTCACTTATAAGCAAACCTAGTAAAATTGAAAAAGAAAAATACAAACTATTTTTAAAAGAATACGAAGGTTATAAAAATCTATACAATCAAAGAAATCATCAAAACATAAACGAAATTAGACAGATCATAAAAAAATATGGGGAAAATGCTAAAATACATCTAGGTGGCATACCGATGATTGCTGATGATATGATGACATTTATAAAAAATGATATTTTAGTTTTTGGTATAGGTGTTTTTTTATTTATTGTTGCAACTCTTTGGTTTGTCTTTAGAAATATTAAATGGGTGTTATTACCGCTTCTTGGCTGTGGTACATCTGTAGCTATTATGACTGGACTGCTAGGCTTTCTTGGCTGGAAAGTCACCGTCATTTCCTCAAACTTTATAGCCTTAATGTTAATTCTAAATATGGCAATGAATATTCATGTTACTGTGAGGTTTTTGCAGCTCAAAAAAGAATTTAGTGAAATTACTTTAGATCAAGCAATTATTGAAACTAGCAAAAAAATGTTTTTACCTATTCTTTACACTGTCTTAACCACAATATGTGCTTTTTTATCTCTTATATTTAGCGGTATAAAACCAATTATAGATTTTGGTTGGATGATGACTTTAGGTTTAACTGTATCAATTTGTGTAACTTTTTTTTTATTGCCTTCACTTTTAAATATTTTTGCAAGTAACGATGATATAAATGTAAAAGATAATGAAAAATCTAAGATTACATCTGCACTTAGTAATTTTTCAAAAAGAAATACAATTCTAATATTTGGCTCAACTTTAGTAATTCTAATACTAAGTATTAATGGCATATCTAAGCTGGAGGTTGAAAATAGTTTTATCAATTATTTTGACAAAGACACAGAAATTTATAAAGGAATGAAAAAAATAGATGATGACCTCGGAGGCACAACTACATTAGATATAATCTTAAAATTTCCAACGAAAAATATTGATGAGGATGATGAGTTTTCCGAATGGGATGAAGAAAACACAGATGAAGATAAATCTAAATACTGGTTTACAAGAGATAAGATAGATAAGATAATTAAAGTTCATGACTATCTAGACTCCTTACCAGAAATTGGAAAAGTCCTATCCTTTGGTTCAATAATTCGAGTAGCTGAAGATCTCAATGAAAAAAAACTTCAGAGCTTGGAAATAGCTGTTTTATATAGCAAAATACCAAAGGAAATTAAACAGGAAGTAATAAGTCCTTATATATCTGTAGAAAATGATGAAGCAAGAATTAGTGTTAGAATTAAAGATTCACTTAAAGATTTAAGAAGAAACGATCTAATTAAGAAAATTAATACCGATATAAACTCTAAATTGGGAATAGAAAAAACAGATTACAAATTAGCGGGTGTAGTTATTTTATTTAATAATTTATTACAAAGTTTGTTTAAGTCTCAAATTTTAACTTTAGGAGTAGTAATGCTTGGCATTTCTTTGATGTTTTTTATTTTATTTAGAAACTTTATTTTATCAATAATTGGTGTTGTTCCTAATTTTATAGCTGCTTTTTTCATATTAGGAATTATTGGTATGATGGGTATTCCTCTCGATATGATGACAATTACAATTGCGGCAATAACAATAGGAATTGCCGTAGATAATAGTATTCATTATATATACAGATTTAAAGAAGAGTTTAAAAAATTAAAAAATTATAACAACACACTTGATCGATGCCATAGCACTGTAGGCATAGCAATTTTAAACACATCAATAACAATAGTTTTTGGTTTTTCAATATTAGTTTTATCTAATTTTATCCCTACAATATATTTTGGTGTTTTCACAGGTATTGCAATGCTTTTAGCATTAATATCTGTTTTAACTCTTTTGCCTAAACTTATTTTAGTTTTAAAACCATTTGGAAATGAGGGCTAATATTTTTATCAATGGGAAATTTTATTGAACATTTTTTTAATATCCTAAACATATTTGATTTAATTTTTATAATAATAATGCTTTATTTTATAATTCAATGTTTTTTAAAGGGATTTTCTTTAAGCGTAATATCTTTTATGAAATGGGTGGTTTCATTAGTATTAACTATAATATTAGTACCAAAGTTCCAACCGTGGGTAAATGAGTATATAGAGTCACAATTTATCAATAATTTCGGTTTAGGGATATTTGTTTTTGTAGTTTCGCTATTTACAACTATATTAATTGGTAGAACTCTAGCAAGAGCTGTTACTTGGACTGGCATGGGGTCAGTTGATAAGTCATTTGGGTTAATTTTTGGTGTGTTTAAAGGTTATATAGTAACAGTTTGCTTATTTTCTATTTTAAATTGGTTTTATCCTTATCAAAATTGGGGTATATCAGCTGAAGAGGCTGTTTCTTTCGATATAGTAAATAAAGGTAGTAAAGTTTTAATTGATGAGTTTCCAAGCAGTGAAGATTTTATAGATACAAAAGAAAACATTGAAAAAATTTAAATCAGATAAACTTAGAGAAGAGTGTGGAGTATTTGGAGTGTCAAACAACTTAGATGCTTCTGCATTGGTGGCTTTAGGACTGCATGCCTTGCAACACAGAGGACAAGAAGGGTGTGGAATTGTTTCGTACGACGGCAATAATTACTATTCTGAAAAAAGGCAGGGTTTAGTTGGAGATCATTTTACAAAAAGTGATGTGATTAAAAAATTACCTGGAAATTTTGCAATTGGTCACAATAGATATTCAACTACAGGAGAAACATCGCTTAGAAATATACAGCCTTTCTTCGCAGATTTGCATTCTGGAGGGTTAAGCGTAGCTCACAATGGAAATCTTACTAACGCAATATCTTTAAGGGATTCTTTAGTTAAAGAAGGAGCTATATTTAGAACAACAAGTGATACAGAAACAATAGTGCAACTAATAGCAAAATCTAAAAGAAAAAAAATGGTTGATAAAATTATAGATACACTTTTTCAAATACAGGGTGGATACGCTTTAGTTTTATTAACAAATAAAAAACTAATTGGTGTTAGAGATCCTTTTGGTATTAGACCTTTAGTAATTGGAAAGTTGAAAGATTCTTATATTTTAGCCTCAGAAACTTGTGCGCTTGATATAGTGGGAGCAAAATTTATAAGAGAAGTTGAAAATGGAGAAATTGTAGTCATTGAAAACCAAGAGCTAAAAAGTATTAAACCTTTTCCCAAACAAAAAGCCAGACCATGTGTTTTTGAATACATTTATTTTGCAAGACCAGACAGTATAATTGGTGGAAAATGTGCTTATGAATATAGAAAAAATCTTGGCGAAGAAATGGCAAAAGAAACAGATATTAAAGCGGATATGATAGTACCTGTTCCAGACTCCGGTGTGCCTGCTGCAATTGGTTATTCGCAGTTTACAAATAAAAAATTTGAATTAGGACTAATAAGAAATCATTATGTTGGTAGAACATTTATTGAACCAACAGAAAGCATAAGAAGCTTAGGAGTAAAATTAAAATTAAGCTCCACCAAATCTGTTTTAAAAAACAAAAAAATAATATTAATTGATGACTCACTTGTAAGAGGAACCACGTGTTTAAAGATAGTAAAAATGCTCTATAGTGCTGGGGTAAAAGAAGTGCATGTAAGAATTGCTTGTCCTGAAATATTATACCCCGATTTCTATGGAGTTGATATGCCTACGAAAAACGAGTTATTAGCTCACAAGAAATCAGTTAGCGAAATGTGTGAATATATAGGTGCAGCATCTTTAAAATTTTTGAGTTTAAGAGGACTGTACAAAGCATTAGGCCACGAAAAAAGAGATAATGCATATCCTCAATTAAGCGATCATTATTTTACAGGTGAATACCCGGTTAAGCCATCAGATCAGCTTGGAGAAAATAAAATTACACAATTATCGCTATTAAGCGGAAAGTCTAATAATTAATTTATTCAAATTTTAATAGTCTTTTTTTATTATCTACTACAAACATAAAACCATCTGAAAATATTGGATAACTATCTAATCCTTTCTTTGATATTTTATGAACAGATTTTATAGAACCGTTTTTATAGTCAAAAGAAAGTAGATAACCATTATCAGAAAATAAAAAAATTTTGTAGTTGACTAAAAATATACTTCTAAATTGACCGGTACGTTTAAGATTGTACTTTTTGGAATTAAGATTCCTGAATATATTTTGAGACCAAACAATATTTCCATTAACAGAGTCTAAACATATCAATAGATTTTCATTTGAAATTAGAAAGATATTATTTTCAGTCTGTAATACTTTGGCGCTAGATGTAACAGGTTGCTTCCATATTTGTTGTCCTGTTAAAGAATTAAAACTATACAAGTTGTTTAGTCCAGTAACTACTATTTTGTCTTTTTTTAATGAGATTGGTTGACCTTCATAAATTTCATTTTCAACAGAAATATTCGACCTTTGCAAATTTATAATCCAATTAATAACTTTTCTATTATAGTTGATAGAATAAAGTATGCCGCTAGCATTTAAAAAAAAAACATTATTATTTTTATCGTCAACAATAATGCTGTTTTCAAAAGATGCCTTTAAACGCGTAGAATCAGTTGCAAAATTCCAATTTGTAGATCCATTTATTGTATTTAAAGAATAAATATTATTGTCTTGATTAGCTACAAACATTTGGTTGTTGTGCAGCATAATGTTTGATCTAAAAGGTATACCTAACTCTTTTGCCCAGAGTAATTTTTTTAACTTAAAGTCTAATGCGTATGTATATCCTAAATTATCAGCGGCATAAATAATATTATCTTTAATTGCTAGATAAATTTTTATATTAGACTTTTTATATTTTTTTTTATAAAAATTAAAGGAAAATACTTTAATATTTAATTTTGATGAATAAACAAAAATATTACCTTTATTGTCAGAGTAAATTATATTGTCATCTTCAATAAACATATTGGGTTTTTTTATATTTTTTGATAATTTTTTACTAACTAAGAGTAATTGCATTTTATCATGGTAATATACGTGTGATAAATTATTTGAGATATTTTGAAATATAAATTTCCAGTTTTTATTTCTAATTGGTTCTTCGATATTAAATAAATAATTAGAGTCTACATTTTTTTCTGATTTGTAACTCTTATTTTTAACAAATACATCCTCAAGCTTTGTATTAGTAACTTCATTTTTTTTATCATTTTTTGAGTTTTGACTATTCCAAATTCCACTTTTATTATCAAAGGAGCAGTGTGAAATAAGAATCAAAAGAATGTAAACAGTAAATTTTAATACTTTTTCCATAGTATAATTTAATTTAACAATTTTAAATATTGTTCAGACTTTTTTAATTCTTTTTGTTCAAAAAAATAATCAGCTATAAGATTAATAGCTTGTTTTTTCCAAATTGATTCAGAGTTTATAATTGGATTCAAAGTATTTAATATCTGCTCCTCTGTACCGTGCACTGTTAAAAATAAAGATTTCTTTAATCTTATTAAATTCTTATCTTCATCAATAATTTTATTATTGCTTAACACTTTATCAAACAATCTTATAATTTCCTTTGAGTCATTTTCAATATTATTTTCTATAATTAGATATAAGGACAGGGGTGAGTAGAATTTATGATTTGTTTCAATAATATCAACTAAAATATTCTTAAATTCCTCTTGTTTTTCTTTATTATTAATTAAAAGTTTTGCTCTATTAAAATTCTCTGAAATCATAATATCATTTTTATTATTCTTATAGTTCAAAAAGCCAAATATTATTGCTGTTACTATAGTTAATATAAAAATTGAAATAATTACTTTTGAATTATTTTTTAATTTGTCTATAATTAAAGATGTCTTGTCTTTATTCAAAATATTATTATTCATGTTTAATAGCTATTATTTTTTTTTGGAAATAGTTCTTTAGTAATATCTCTCATATATTTTTGAATACTTTTTTCAATTATTAAATTTAAATTTACGTATTTTTTAACAAATTTTGGATAAAAACCGCTTAAACCTAACATATCGTCTGTAACCAGTATCTGACCGTCGCAATATTTTGATGACCCAATGCCTATTGTGGGTATATTTAATTTGTTTGTAATTAATAAAGCAGATTTTATTTCGATGCACTCGAGAACAATCGCAAATGCTCCAGCTTTTTGAATTAATAAAGCATCAGCTAATAATTTTTTTTGTTCTTTTCTTTTAATACCTTGAGGTCTAAATTTATTTTTAAATTGAGGTGTGTAACCAATATGACCCATAACTTCTATTCCAGCTTTTGTCATAGCTTTTATAATGTTAGAATTTTTATAATTACTCTCAATTTTTACCGCGTCACATTTTGATTTTCTAATTATTTTTTTGGCATTCAGTATTGCTTGAGATTTATTGTTATAAGTGTTTTTGGGCATATCTACTACACTTATAGCTTTTTTAACACCTAAACTTACACTTGTTGAATGCTTAATCATCATATCTAGAGTTATGCTGCGGGTGTTTGACATTCCATAAAGAACATTTGCAAGGGAATCACCTACTAATATTAAGTCACAATATTTATCTAAAATTTTTGCTATATTCTTTGAATAGGCAGTCAAACAAACTAATTTTTTTTTATTTTTTTTTTTTATAAAATCAAAAATTTTTTTTTTCATTACTCTAACTCAATTGTGCTTGGTGGTTTTGATGTTATATCATAAACAACTCTATTGATACCTTTCACTTCATTTATAATTTTATTAGATATTTTATCTAGAAAATATTTAGGAAAACTGAAGTAATCTGCAGACATACCATCTTCTGATGTAACGGCTCTTAATAAACATGTATACTCATAAGTTCTAGAGTCTCCCATAACACCAACTGTTTTTATTGGGAGTAATGCTGCATATGCTTGCCATATCTTATTGTAAAGTTTGTCTTTTTTTAATTCGTTTATAAATATATTGTCAGCTTCTTGTAAAATTTTTATTTTATTTTCTGTAATATCACCAACTATTCTAATAGCTAAACCTGGTCCGGGAAAGGGATGTCTTTGGGAGATGCTTTTTATTAATCCTGCTGACTGACCTAGCATTCTTGCCTCATCCTTAAAAAAATCTTTTAAAGGTTCAATTAATTCTAATTTCATTTTTTTAGGCAGTCCGCCAACATTATGATGTGATTTTATTTTAGAAGTTTTGCTACCAGTGGTAGATTTGCTTTCAATTATGTCTGGATATAAAGTGCCTTGAGCTAGAAAGTTTACATTTTTAATTTTTTTTGCTTCTTTTTCAAAAATTTTAATAAACAAATTTCCAATGATTTTTCGTTTTCTTTCCGGATTAGTTACATTTTTAAGTTTTGTTAAAAATATTGAAGATGCGTTTATTAGTTTTACATCTAACTTATATTTGTTTTTAAATACATCATACGTATATTTAAATTCATTTTTTCTCATAAGTCCGGTATCTACCATGATGCACTTTAATCTTTTATTTATCGCCTTATTAATTAAAAGCGCTACCACACTGCTGTCAACCCCTCCTGATAAAGCACAAATTACTCTCTTACCTTGAGTTCTTTTTTTTATATCTCTAATTATTCTCATTTTTTCATTTTCAAGTTTCCAATTTTTTTTAATTTTACATATTAGAAAAATAAAATTTTTAATTATAATCTTTCCATTTCTTGTATGTGTAACTTCTGGATGAAATTGTATGCCATAAATTTTTTTCTTAATATTTTCAATACCAGTGAATGGAGAGCTTTTTGTTGATGCAATCTTTTTAAAGTTTTTTGGTATTTTATAAACACTATCTTGATGACTCATCCAAACACTGTTATTACCTTTAATAAAAAAATTTTTTGTAAGTAATGAGTTTTTACTTTTTATTAAAATAGCTCTTCCAAACTCTCTTTTATGTTTACCTGATTTTACTTTACCTCCAAGTTTTTTTGCTATTAGTTGTAGGCCATAACAAATTCCAAGTATTGGAATACCTTGTGTAAATATTTTATTTGATATGGTTGGAAAGGTATTTTTAGTGACGGTTGCCGGGCCTCCAGAAAGTATAATTCCTTTGATTGACGAATATTCTTTTAATTTATTAAAGTCTTTTAAAGTGATTACTTCAGAAAACACCCCGTAATCACGGATTCTTCTGGCTATTAACTTTGTAACCTGAGAACCAAAATCAATAATAAGTATTTTATCTTTATCTTTATTATTGATCATCTACTTGTTTAATGAATTATTAAGTTTTTCCTTTAGTTCTTTTTTAGATGTACAAAATTTTGTACAAACTGAACCTAGTTTAGAAATTAAATCTTCAGCTTTTAAAAAGTTTGATTTTCTAATTTCCAAAAGAGCTAGCAAATATATAGCTTCTTCATTTTTTGGATTTAGAAGTAAAACTGTATTTAAATTTTTTTCTTCTTCAGATGTATTTTTGTTATTTTGAAAAATTTTAGCTAAAAATAAATATGATTTTTCGCTTTTTGGATTAAAAACAATTGCTTTCTCAAACTTTACCTTGGATTCTTCATATTGTTTTTTATTATATAAACTTACTCCCTCTTCATAATAATTCTTTTGGGCAAAAAGATAAGTAACATTAAATGAAAAAAATATTACTAAGATAATATTAATTAAAAAATATTTCATAATTATAATTTGTAGTTTATCACGTTATTTGAGACTTCAACACTATGTACCATACTTTCATAAAATCCGGCTTTGGTAATTTTAATAAATTTGGCATTTTTTTGTATATGTTTTATATTCTGAGCTCCTATATATCCCATTGAAGATCTTAAACCTCCTTGCATTTGATAAATAATTTTTGAAACAGGTCCTTTATACTCGACTCTTCCCTCAACTCCTTCTGGGACAAATTTAGATTTATCTTTATAATTTTTTTGAAAATACCTGTTTGAGGAACCTGCTGACATGGCGCCTATTGATCCCATTCCTCTATATAATTTATAATATTTATTTTTAGATTTAAATTTTTTCCCTGGACTTTCGTCAGTTCCTGCAAATATTGAGCCCATCATAATAGCGTCCGCACCAGCGGCTAAAGCTTTAGCTATATCTCCAGAAAATTTAATTCCCCCGTCTGAAATAATTTTTATTTTTTTATTCTTCAAACTATTTTTTACATCCATAACCGCTGTAATTTGAGGTACACCTATACCAGCTATCATTCTTGTGGTGCAGATGGAGCCAGGTCCAATCCCGACTTTTAAAATATCAGCGCCTTCATTATATAATTTTCTTGCAGCTTCTCCCGAGGCAATATTTCCCACACAAACTGGAGTTTGAGAGCTTATTTTTTTTATCATAGACAAAGTTTTTAAAACTTTTTCACTATGTCCGTGGGCAGTATCTATTACTAATAAATCAACACCTGAATCTAAAAGAGTTTTAGCTCTAAGAAGATCGTTTTTACTAGTTCCTACTGCAGCACCTACAATTAAATTTTCTGCTTTAACTTTTTTAATTTCCGAAGATTGTTTTTTAATATCTAGGTTCCTATGTATTATTCCTAAACCTCCGGCTCTTGCAATTGCTTTTGCCATTCTGGACTCAGTAACAGTATCCATAGCTGAAGTTATAAAAGGAACCTTAAGAACTAATGAATTAGTAATCTTAACACTTATATCAGTTTCAGAAGGTAATATTTTTGAATACCTTGGCATTAGCAGTACGTCATCAAAAGTTAATGCCTCTTTTATTGGTTCCATATAAAATTATAAACAATTTTATAAATTTATAAAGTATTTAATGAACTACAATGTATATAAGTTTCTTTAGATTCATTTCTGCTTGATTCTGGTTTAAAAAACTCCACTTTTTTAAACTTTTTTTTAGCAAATTTCTTTACCTCTAAGAAATCCTCTCCCATAAAAATTTTTGCAACTAATATTCCTTTATTCTTTAAAATCTTGGATGAAAAATTTACAACTTCAGCACACAATAAATTTGTTCGTATACAGTCTAAGTTTTTATTTCCTGTCGTGTTTGCTGCCATATCTGATAAAACCACATCTAATTTACCTTCGGAAACTTCCAAAATCTTAGTTTTGGCCTCATTTTCTAAGAAGTCGCATTTTAAAAAAGTGACTTTATCTAATTTGTTCATATCTTTAATGTCTATAGAAATAATTTTTCCTTCTTTTATTATTTGACTTGCTACTTGAGACCATCCACCTGGACTAGACCCAATATCAAGTAATTTAGAATTATTTTTTAAAAATTTATATTTTTTGTTAAGTTCTAAAAGTTTAAAAGCAGATCTTGAACGATAACCTAAAGTTTTGGATTTTTTGTAAAATTGGTCTCTGTGTTGTTTAATTACCCAGTTTCTACTTTTCTTGCTTCTTTTTGTTTTTTTCATTAAAGTACATCTTCATGCTCATCTTCTGAGTTAGTATTTTTGTTAACTTTACTATTTTTAAAGTATACAATTAAAGCTAATGGAATTGTAAGAATATAACCTACCCCAAAAACTAATAAAGTTTCAAAAGTAAAAAACATTAATGAAACAAAAGAAATTCCTATTACAAGTAAAATAAAAATTGTAAATTTTGATGATATCGATATTTTTTTAAATGAAAAAGTGGGAAATTTACTTATAAGCAGAATTGAAATTATAACCATTAAGTAAGGAGCTATCGCCCTAACATCAATTTTTTTTTCTACGTCTGATAATTCATAAATAAGCGGTAATAATATTAAAATTGCTCCTATTGGAGATGGTATTCCTTGAAAATAGTTTTCTTTCCAAATTTCTCTTAAGTCTATCTTTGTTACATTAAATCTTGCAAGTCTAATTACACAGCAAACTGAGTATATCAAAGTGATAGCCCAACCAATTTTTCCATAAGTATTTAATTCCCAAAAATAAATGATGAACGCAGGTGCAATTCCAAAACTTACAAAATCAGTTAATGAATCCAGTTCTTTTCCAAATTCTGAAGTTCCTTTTATAAATCTAGCTATTCTTCCATCTAATGCATCTAGTATTGCTGCTAAAAGTATAAATGTAACTGCTAGACTATAGTTTCCATCTATAGAAAATTTAATTGAACTTATACCTAGACAAACTCCTCCAAGGGTAAGTATGTTTGGTAAAATATATTTAGTTTTTTTTGTAGATACTATTTTAAATTGTTTTTTTTCTTCAATCATTCTACTGCAATTAAACTCTCGCCAGCCACAACATTTTGACCAACTTTTGCTAATAATTTTTTATTGTTGAAATAAATATCCACCCTACTACCAAATCTAATCATTCCAATTCTATCACCTTGTTTTAAAATTTGTTCTTTATGCACTTCACATACAATTCTTCTTGCTATTAAACCAGCAATTTGAACAATTATAATTTCATCTCCATTTTCAGTCTTTAACTTGTAATAATTTCTCTCATTTTCTTCGCTCGCTTTATCTAACGATGCGTTTAAAAACTTTCCAGGTTTATAAAATATTTCTTCTACAGTGCAGCTTAATGGAGTTCTATTCACATGACAGTTAAATACATTCATAAAAATACTAACTTTTGTGTATGACTTATTTTCTAAGTTTAATTCTACGGGTCCAGAAACTTCCTTAATATTTGATATTAACCCATCTGCCGGACTTACTAAAAATTTATCATCATTAATTGATATTCTTTCAGGGTCTCTAAAAAAGTAATAAACCCAAATAGTGATCAAAACAAATAAACTGCCTAAAAATTTTGAAAACATAAGCAGCAAAAACGTTATTATTATTGATAAAGCTAGGAACTTGTAGCCTTCTTTATGAATTTTAGGGAAAATATTGTTAAGCATAATAAGTTTGATAATTTTTTATTAATATGTATAAAAATCAGACATAATCAATTTATATTTTAAAAAATGTCAAAAATTAAGGTTAAAAATCCAGTGGTAGAGCTAGATGGCGATGAAATGACTAGAATTATATGGTCATTTATCAAGGAAAAACTTATTACTCCTTATTTAGATCTAGATATTAAATATTTTGATCTAGGTATGGAAAGTAGAGATAAGACCAATGATCAGATAACTATCGACTCTGCTAATGCCATCAAACAGTTTGGTGTTGGCATAAAATGCGCAACAATTACTCCAGATGAAGCTCGTGTAGATGAGTTTAAATTAAAAAAAATGTGGAGATCTCCTAATGGAACTATAAGAAATATTTTGGGCGGCACAGTATTTAGAGAACCAATTATATGCAAAAATGTTCCAAAATTAGTCCCAGGTTGGACTCAACCGATTGTTATAGGTAGACACGCATTTGGTGATCAATATCGTGCAACAGATTTTTTAATTCCTGGTGAGGGTAAAATGGAAATTAAATGGACATCTAAAGATGGGAAAGACAAAAAGGAATTTGAGGTATTTAATTTTACTGGACCAGGAATAGCGCTCTCTATGTACAATCTTGACGATTCTATTAAAAATTTTGCAAGAGCTTGTATGAATTATGGTTTGGAGAGAAAATGGCCAGTATATCTTTCAACCAAAAATACAATTTTAAAAGCTTATGACGGAAGATTTAAAGATTTATTTCAAGAAGTTTATGAAAAAGAATTTTCAGATAAATTTAAAGCTTCTTCAATAACATATGAACATAGATTAATAGATGATATGGTAGCTTGTGCAATGAAATGGAGCGGCGGATATGTTTGGGCATGTAAAAATTATGATGGAGATGT
>MDTC01216370.1_pt1 | contig 17671 bp, 14 predicted proteins | sample 811181 | NCBI WGS metagenome assembly MDTC01 (sample SAMN05326644, study PRJNA326480) | marine metagenome | isolation source: seawater | place: Pacific Ocean: North | collected 2011 | reverse complement strand
TCAGCCTGAAAAAAGGTGCGCCAAAAGTGCGCCTACGGTCAAAATGCGCACCTGAGGCGCACCTGTAACGTCTTTTTGGAGGGGGGTTAATACGGAACACTGCAGGCAACCGGCGCCGTGGAAACATACGAGCCCAGCCTCACGCAGTTTTGAACAAATCAGTCAGAGTGAGTAGAGACGAATCCGAACTCCTGCATATTGCCTCTGAACTCGCACGAGTTCCAGTACGCCACGATCCAAGACACTCGATTAAGTATGATGTCGTCTGGCTGACGCACGTTGTCTATTGTATCCATCTTTCTAGAGGATTTAATGTCGAGTAACCTGGTTCCACAGATCATCATTAGATCCCGGAGTGGTTGATGCATCAGGGTCAATGCCGAACGATCACCTTTCCAAGCATTCTGCATTTTTGCAAGACTGTCGCTTCGCGTTTTGACGACTTCAGAAATTGCGTCGAATACGACATCGGATCTCATCCCCTTGATTTCAACAAAGTCGCAGCCACAGATCGACCACCCGGCGACGAGCAATGAAATAGCACTTCTTTGCTCAATCGGCTCAGGATTTCGTGAGAAGCCCCACATGAACCGTTGTAGTAACGCGTGAAGCAAAGATACGTCGCAACACAAGTAATGTGGCTCGCAGTCATCCTCCCTGCCCCGTTTTTTGGCTCTCTCGCGCATGCACAGTAACGTGTTGGCTGGACTAGTCGGTTCCGCCGATCGTCGTGCTTCTTCTATTAATTCAATTGCAAAGCTGTCGGTATCGATGGTTGTGCACATTGTTAATTTCGTGCATTTCAAACGTTCTGCGTGATCCTTCTGCTCAGTCGTCTCATACTCTGCCCCTTCGTTTGACAATTCTCTGACACGCCTCCCGAGCGCGGCCAATTTTAGGTCGCCTTCCCCGATTTTCGTGCCTCGTTCAAATATCTCGGCAAGGCCAGTTGATGAGCTGACGAAGCCTGGAACACGCCCCTCGCTCATTCCCCGAGCAGCGCCTCTGCTATCTATGCCATCCATCACTACGTATCCTCCAGTGTGACCGGACTTCTCCCATTTTGATATCTGCAGTTTGAGACGATCCATAACCGTCATCGCCACTTCGTCAAAAAACCTCATTCGAGTGCCACGACACGACTTCAATGCGTGCACGTCATCAGAACTCATTATGTACTCTTTAGTGTAATCGTCATCTTTGGGAGCACTAATATCAGTGCTACACACGACGGATGTTGATGCACGGTCTCTGTCCCGTTTCATTTGCTCTTCCAGTTTTGCTTCGGTCATTGCAGAGGGGTCATCGAAAACGACAATTGTCACCATCGCTGTTGCTATGGCCCTCAAAAGGGAAGTGTACACAATTGCGACATAAGCGTCGAAGGTGCGACAATTCTTCGGCACGCTCATCATCAACACATTGCCGTCGATGCACGCAAATGCCTCTTCTCGCGAGGCCGACGAAGCATTCCTCGCATCTACAAGTGTTTCAAATTCCCGAAACGCGGTCGGAAAACGCTCACGAAGCTGTGCCTTGACACCATTTTTTGCGTTACACTTCAAGCCCATGATTTTGAATGCGTGGTTTGAGTTTCCTGTGAATTTGGGTTACAAAGTACTTAGCGATTTTAAAAAGAACATGACACAAAACACGACACTGCTTTCAGAATGAGTTTTCTTCTTATAATCCCGTGGGGTTGGTACCCTTTGAGGATCAGGCGCGCACGGACTGCCGCGAACGCGAGGGGAGAGCACTCGAACCCGGCGCGGCGGCGTCGAGGCTCAAGTCGGAGGCTCCAGGAATCCCCGTCAGTACCGCGGGTGGTCCCGCAAGTTTTTTCTGAACGTCGGAGTCGGCGTAGGTCTCAGCCTTGCGCTTTTCGTGCTTGCCCCTCATATTCGTACGATGCTCGTCGTTGTCCATGTAGTGTTTGTAGAGCTTGTCGCCGGACCACCACTCGATATTCACATTGACATTCAGCGCCATGCTTGTTGGGGTTGTGCGAACGAGAGTGCCAATAGTCGAACGCGAAGCGGCAGAATCCATCACATTTCCGATGCACCATGCGCCGATAATGTAGGATCCGTGCGTTTCGCCGAGCCCAAGGCCGCACCTCGAGCTGGGGCTGCTCGGGTTGAAATGAGAATAGTTTGTCATGTGAGAAGACGTTGAGCGGATGAGGCGGAAGTTTCTGAGCGTTGCTTTTACGACCTTGGACTCTCCCGTGCGAAGCTTGCCCTGCAAAGTCTTGTAAACATCGAGTTGCGCGGTATTTGTGAACTTGGCATTCTCTTCGCGCGTCGCAATCTGATCCCTAAGCTTCTGCGTCTCCACCTTTGTTTTCGCCACCTTGTCTGCCTCATCCAAATTGGTATCTGCTCTAATTCGTGACATGGCTTCATTCATGTCGGTAATGTCCTTCTCAGCTTGCAGTTCGCGAGGAGTCTGGAAGGCTTTACCGATGTTCGAAAGCTCCGCCGCCGCAGCATTCGCTTCATTGATTGCATCGTCGAGCCGTGCCTTAGCTGCTGCCGCAGCAGACGAGCCCTTCTCGGCTGCTTTTAGTGCTTTCATTGCATTGACCACGTCTTCGCGCCGATCGTCGACAGTGGCTGACGCTGCGTTGAAGCTCGCCTTCGTTGCGGCGCCCACGTTATCAGTCGAGGCCCAGTTCAGGTCGGCAACGAGGCAAATGAAGCACTTGTCCAGAGGCTGGCACTCAAGCTTAGAATCGCGGACATCGCTCGTCCACGAAGTAGAGATCGCCGGACCTTGGATTGCGACGTTGAAGAGCTGAGCGGATTGGGCATCAAGTGCGGTCGAGGCCATTTGGTCATCGGCTGGCGATTCAAGCTTAGAGAGTACAACACCGTCGGGGGACCAGTCAAAAAGATTGTTGAGACGGAGTTTTGCTTCAAGTCCGGCGAAGGCCAGCGAATCTCCCATGTTGCGCGGAACATTATGGTACACGCTCATGCCGTATGCGTCCTTGACTTCGACCGCGTCGCTGTCTACTTGAATGCCGCGCAGGAACGGGCCCATCTCCGCTACAAAAATTCCCTGCGATTTCTCCGGCATGGAAGCTCCAGCATCTTTGCTAAGGTCATGCAAGGTCTTCGTGATGTCACGAGCGTTTAGTGCGGTAGATCCCGCCAGGTAAGGATTGTAAGTGTCTAGGTTCGCGTCCATACTCTTCATCAGATCACTGGAAAGGCTAATATCGTGCAGCTCGATCTCTTTGTTGGCTAGCTTGCTTTGAAACATTGCGATAATCCAGTCTGTCGACGCCAAACGTTGCATGCGATCGACTCCAGTTCCAAAGGCAAGTTGCTTCTCGTAAAGCGCCTCACTTCCACTGACTGCCTTAAAGCGGCGCCCAAGCACCCAAGCCAGTTCGCCGGTACGAAGACCATCATACTCCAAGGCCACCTTTCCGTTTACGTAAACGCTGTTGGTACCAGTTTTATCGTCGGCCGCAGACGCGCCGTATCCAGCTTGATTCTCGCCCCGCCCGTGCATTGGGACCAAACGTGCGTAGGGGATGCGAACATTTGAGCCACGGTTATTGCGAGCCTCAATGATTCCAGAAGTAGGAACCCCTGTAGGATTTGCGGCAGCCGTTCCAGCATTTCCGAACCCTTGACCACCCACCGAAGTTGGGTTACCCGACTTTGCAATCAGTCCGCCGCTCCATCCCGCACCTCCGCTGTTCACCGCATTGATCATACTCTTTGTCACGCGATACTCGGTGTAAGAACTGCCTGCCTGTTAGCGAGCTTGTAACCACACTTGCTTCATGTGTGAAGCGTTTGGTTTATCTTTTTGTTATACACATTCGAGACCCAGAACCAAAACTCTAAAAGACTAATGACACTTGACAGCGTGTCGCATAAAACAAAACAGTCGTTGCTACTGCTACTACCAGCCCTTGGCCATTTCTTCAGGGGTACACTCGATACGTGTCAATATGTACACCTTAGGGTCCGAGGTTGGACAAAGCTGTAGTTTCACATTGCTTGTTGTCACCACCTTGATCGACTTAATGTGCTCAAATCCACAGGTCGTCCACGCCACGTCGCGCTCAATATGGAGCACCGGTTCTTGACAAGCGCGCACGTTATCGGTCATTGTGGCGCAGTCGCGTACTTGTCGAGCGTTTGCCACAGCAGATTCTTACCGGCGCCAATTTTCGGCGCCGGAGACCGGCGCCAATTTTCGGCGCCGGAGACCGGCGCCGGAGACCGGCGCCGGAAATCGGCGCCGATTTCCGGCGCCAAAGATCAGCACTGGGCATTGACGCCGGCACTCGAATCGTTGCCTAAACCATATCCAAGAACGCGACGCGCAAAGGTCTCCACATTACCTTAGCCAAAGATGCAGGACGAGTTTCCCCAAGTTTACATTGGAGAATTGCGTTTTGAAAGGTTCTGTGACTCGTACGCGCAGAGTCTCAGAGATTTTGCAAGGCAGTGTAACCCTGAGAGCGTGATGTCGCTATGTTTCTCCGGCTGCAACTTGGGTGCTCTTGGAGACGACGCATTCGAATTAGTTGTAAAAAGCATTCGATGTTTTGCACATCTGCAAATACTGAAAATGAATGGATGTAATCTTTGCACAACTCGACTCAAAACAATAATGGCGTGCTTAAAAGACCATCACTATTTTGCTAATGATAATGGCCAGCCCTCAAAGCTGTACTTTGGTATTAACAATGTCTTCGACGCGAGTTTCCTTGATGCGAGGTGGGCACCTTTACAAGGCGTAGGCACCTTTTCGATCACGTGTACTGGAATCACAGATACGGACCTTGACATAGTTGCTTCTACTTTTCCAAGGCTAACGAATCTCTATCTTTGCAACACTAATGTCGAGTGCAAGAGCATTTGCGCATTGGTAAGGTCTTTACCAATGCTCCAAATTCTGGGTCTAGATTCTACCCATTGCGGAGATGTCGGTGTGCGCCAAATACTCGATGCCATGAAAGAGCGGAGCGAACTTAGAGATGAGTTTTTTTTCCCTTTGGAAGTTTGGCTACGTGACGTACAGGGTCCAACTACAGAATGGGATGATCTTCTGAAGTTTGTTTCCTCTCGCGAAAACCTGGACAAGTTCGTTTTAAAACACGATATGCAAAATGCGATCTGCACGTTTCCACGCCATGCGATAGCATCCCAAAGCAACGTGGTTGTCGCTGTCTACATAAGCGGACACGAACCATTTGTGATCAATTATGGAAAGGTTTTGTGCTCAAGGTCTGTGCAGTTCATTGCGAAAGACGCAATCCATGAGCTCAATCTGTTCCTCATGTGCGATGAGAAAAAGGTCAGAGATCCCGACATAATGGCCAGAAAGACTGCATTCCGAATAGCTTTTGCAAGGCTTTTTTCAGATGCAGAAGTCAAAAGGTATCATTATGTCCCGGGGTGTATACAGTTCATCAAAACCGACGTTCGCAGTGGCAACGTGGAAGCCGATTACTACGCGGGAAACAAACTGCTCGGAAAACGAAGCGCACACTGCAAATACCTGATTGAGGTTGAGGCTGAAGTTGATTATGCGACAAAAGAACAGCGCTAAGCACCAAGATTCATATTAATTAGTTTTCGAAGTTTTACATTTGAAGAGATGTTTCGCGAGTTTTTTTTACAAGGGCGTTTTACTTCTTGTCTCTTTGCGTGGGTTGGTCTTATAATTATCGTTCTACATGCTCTGCTACGCGCTTACATAAAATATAGAATGAACGACTGGTACGGACGCTTCTACGATCTGGGCGGTTCTGCGGCAGAGTTCGGGTCCGGTGATGCACAGACGAGAGAGCAGGGTCGTCAACAGATCTGTGACCTTCTCGTAGAGTTTGGAATTCTGTGCATTCCCAGTGTTGTGATTCATCCATTGGTTGGTCTGGCTACCAACATGTGGACACTGAATTGGCGCATGCGGCTTATGAAGACATACATCACACGTTGGCGTATTGATGACAAAAAGGTCGAGAATGGCAACCAGCGTGTGCACGAAGACACCCAGCGGTTTGCGAGAGGCATACAAGGATGCTGCGTCGTCGTTCTTGATTCTGTCCTAACGCTGATAACGTTCACACCACTTTTGATAGTCCTCGGCTCAGAGGTTCAACCAATTGACCTTTTTGACGGATGGCTTTTTTTGCTATGCTCTAACATCGCAGTTGCTGGAATAATGATATCTGTTTTCTTAGGCTGGCCACTCGTGCATTTGGAAGTTGAAAATCAACGTGTTGAAGCGGAGTTGCGCAAGAAGCTTGTCTTGCTGGAAGAAGAACCAACCTCCGCAACAACGCCACTCTTGTCACATTTCAAACGAGTTCTTCACGAAGTGAGAACAAATTACCATCGTCTGTATAAGAGATTTGCAGTTTTTTCGCTCTGGCTAGGAGCATACGAACAATCCATGGCCATTCTACCCTATCTTCTTGCAGCACCTCTCCTGTTTTCACATGACGATGGTAGAAGGATTACTTTGGGGAAGGTTACAATGCTGTCGAATGCATTCGCAAACGTCTTCTCGTCGCTGAACATTTTGTCGGATCGGTGGATAGAAGTTACTGACTTTTTGTCGGTCAGAAAACGCTTGTTGGAATGGGAGAAGCACATAACGATGCCACCAACAAGTGGCTCACGTGTTCTCATAGAACCTGCCATAATTGAGGTCGAATGCACTATCCGTGATGACGGCTCTGGTGAGATCTCGAGATAAGAGGCGTATTTGATGTACTGGTAAAGGTGGCGCCATGTCCGCCCGTCCGCGTAAGGATGTTGATCTACCGATTGGTAGCCTTTTAGGAAAAGCAATACAGCTTCCCAAGACGGCTGCCATCTCCTGAGGCCCAAAGCCTCCGGAGGGGTTGCTTCAAAAGCAGCTAAAAGAGCGGGACGAGGCACGAGCTCAATACTTGAAAAATCGTGATAATCTGGCTGAATTAAAGCTCATTGAATTGAAAGACTACGCTTGGCTTGAGGAGAATGGCCCGTACCGCTACACGAGAACGAAGTTGGAAGCTTTGCAGTAATTATTTTGTGTAAAAATGTTTGTACGTTTCGTGTCATGATATTTGTGCCTAAAATCCTATTTGGAAGTGGCGCGTGGTGGATTTACGTAACGAAATGTCAAAATTTAAACAAACATTGTTACTATGATGATGACTGCTCCGTCTGTAATTTTTTAAGTTCAACACCCTTGTTACATGCCCTCAAAACGTTGCAAGAGCGTTGCGCGTGTGATGCGGTTGCAAAAAGGATACACGCGATTATTACGCTCACTTCTGCCCAAGGAGAAAATCGTAGCAAATAAGTGTCTGCCAAGCTCCACGTGGCCCACCACAATGCAAGATGCCAGAGTTCCCAACCAAATAATCGGGTGTTGTCACCGATCATCGTGCTCTTCTCACCGAGATGGCTTGTCCGTTTTATTTCGCTGATAGCGTTCATTGCTTACTCAAAGAGGTTGATATGCACTATCCTCCCTCATCATAAGCGGAGGCGTTGGTGGTTCTTTCTTTTTTTCTTTTTTTTCTTTTCCTTCTGGGAGTGATTCTGCAATAATCTCATTACAGCAGCAGCAGAAGTATGCAGCTGAGACAACCTGATCACAATCCTCACACATAGTGTTACACCAGTGTACTCCAAAGCTCGTATTTATTTACTGGTCATTGTAGAACTTCTAGAAAACGAAAGAAGCAAATCTGCAGAAGATTGCTTAGCCAGACAAGTCCACATCTTGTCTTCGATTTCTTGAACAAAAGGATCGATTACACCTTTTTGTTCTTCTGTCATCTTCATGCTCCCATAAAGGCGGCCGTCCCTGTAAAGCTCCAACATCCTCTTGATGTATTTCCTTTCCTCGTCGTCGTAGTAAGTTAGGTCAGACTTGAGAGCCACCTCGACCCATGCCATCTCGGTTCTGCAGCTTTCGTCATTGCGCTCTGCAGCCAGCTCTCCACGCCTTGACATGGCCATTTCTACAACTACTGTACTACCAGGCCGGTGTTTCATATATTGAATGTATGTACTTAGTGTTTCGCGCCATGCGCTCAAAACTGCGTACCGATCATTGGTCATATTGGCTACTTGAAACTGCTGAGACATTTCGCTTTTAGCGATTTCATGAGCAGAAATCTGTAGAAAACCCCTCGAGCCCCTGCTTGAAAAACTTTCCACCGGGGCCTCCTTGTTTCTCAGCGTATTCCTGAAGCCAAGCCTTGATCCAGGGCCTCACCGCAACCGCCCAGCGCACCTTAGCCCACATTAGCTTGGGTGGGCAGACTGCGGGCTTCTTTGGGAAAACATCCATTCCGGCACATTCAAGCATCTTCAAGGAGTTGTCAAGACCCGTTGGAAGAATGTTGCCACGGTGAATGTGCAACGCAATGTACGCCGTGAACGAAGAATCGACGGTGCTCCCCCAGTAAGCAAGGCCACCAAAACGTCTGGCCCATTCATCAGTAAAAAGAAACATGGTATACGAGACACCGGTCCCCGTGGCGTTTCCCCATGGTCCCAAATGAGTAACGACACGACATTCGGTGAAGTCTTCAAACTGCAACTTCGAGTAGTCCAAGAGCGCTGGCACCATGGGGCTTTGTATGTACGGCGCGCTCTTGGAAAGCTCGCGAAAGATTGGCTTGTGTGTTGTGTGGTCATCGCAAGGCGGCATGCGAAACTCATTCGCTGCATGGTACCACGCTTTCAAAACGTCGCGGTTGGTCACCCACGGCGCAGACGGTGTAGGGCGTATATGGGGCCAGTCGGAGAGCAAAGCGCCGAATCTGTCCTCGGTGCAGCGTGTTATCACAGGAAGAAGCGGTGTATTGTCAGTGTAGTCCATGACGTAGGGCTTGCTTATTGCACCGTTCTTAAGAGCAACTCGGTGACCAGCGCCGACACTTCGGCGCCGACACTTCGGCGCCGGACCCGAGTCGGACCCAGGTCCGACACTTCGGCGCCGGACCCGAGTCGGACCCAGGTCCGACACCCCCGCATCCGTCACCCCGGCGCCGACACTCCGGCGCCGCAACAGGCTACCGGTGCTTGCATTCAGTTGTGCTCATGATCTATGATACTTTGAGTAAGGAGTTCCGCAAACACCTCCCATGCGGTGGGTGGCTAGGACACGATTACAGTAAGCTATCCAAGGAAGTGGGAAACATTATCAAGGTATGGCAAGAGGAATCTATGGAGCTGTTCAATATTGGAAACTCTCACTATCAACAAGTATGTATGAGGGGCATGTTGCAGAACTATCTTCTCTTGATGGCCCATTTGATGGGTGAAGATGGACTTCAGGATATGTATGACATGATTCAAACCCCGGTGAGGTGTTCTTCCGAACAATGCGGTGGCTGGATTGAGAAAATTGCAAAGTGTTACAATACATCATCGCGTAAATATGGTAGTGGTGCTGCACAAGAAGCATTTATAGGGATATTCGACGGATTCGGACAAATGTTACAGCAAGCAAGCCCCCACGTGCAAGACCTCTTCCCCGAGTCGTTTAAGGGGAAACACAAAGCTTTGCCCATTTTCAAGCTGGGAACTTACGTACAGTCCATCTTTCTCTTCGCCAACGCTCCCATTAACGACAAGATGGTAGACCATTTAATCGACTTTGTATTCAGTTATTTGAGCGATGCGCGGGACTGCATTGACAATAACTCTCCGCCGCCGTCGCCGTCGCCGTCGCCGTCTCCTTCACATCCATTGCTTGTTACTGAACAACAAGAGCCAGTAAGAGCTCACGATAAGGCACCGCGTGAACAAAAATGGTCGGGAAACCGTGTGCGTAATCATTCCATTCGACGGCCCTTAAACGATCTTACGTCGCAGAGGGACAAATCGGAAGAGGGCAAAGCAGAAAGCATTGCGGCCGGACACGCGAGGCGAAGGAAGTTGAGAGAGGCCGAGCAAGCTCGGCTTGACGAATTGATAGAGATGCAGAAGAAAATCAACATTGGACGTGAGATTGGTGGGCATTGAGCCAATTAATTATTCAACTATTTCATCAACTTCGTTTGCACAACCACAAAACAACAGTAATCGCGCGTGCATTGGTCTAACACTTACTATCACGTCGGAAGTGTCTTTGGTAAGCGCGTGATGTCGTCTTGGTCTAGTTAATGATGTTCCAAAAAGCAGTTTAAACAAAGAAATGCGCTTACTAGTTTGGGGATTTGCGATCTCCAGAAAGGCGGGTGTTTCCGAAACTTCGGAAACTTCCTGTATCGCAGATAGCATTGTTTGCCGAGGAATGGACGCAAAATAATCACATGCATGTTTTGGAAAAGCCTCGTGACTGGCTCGCAATTGCTTTTCTATTTGCAGTTCGATCATGCTTCCAAAGCCTGTAAGCCCGACGCTTACATCGACATGAGTAAAAAGATAACAGCCATTCTCGTCTACTGGAACGCACCACTGCTTACCTCCAATTGAAACTCCCAACCTTTTCATTGCCACATCTACCAAAAACCTTGCGCCGTGTTCTTTGTCAAACTTGTGGATGTAGCACTTTGAAGATATGCTACTGGAAAGGTCCTTTGTTTTGATACCGAGCATTTTGACACCCACGTCACCGGTAAGTTCACACAAGACAGTGCGGTGCCTTTCTTCGTCTTCAAGACCCGCATTCACGAATTTCTCGCTTAGTATACCAAGTTTACGATTTCCGAGTTTTGCTATTTTTTGCTCAAGATTAAAATCACATCGCAGAGACCACGTGATATGTGCAGGAAGCCCGACATAGATCTTACTCAAAACTGTGCGCGGCATAACTCTTACTACACTCTACAAGAGGCACACAGTGTGGTATAGCGAGGACCTTCGTAGAGTTGTGTGCTCGTACTGCGGGCATTCTTATTTGTCACTACAAAAACATCGCCTTTGTCAACGTGTTGGAGTGAAACCTTTTTCCTCCATGTGTACTTCCCAGCGAATAATCTCTCACGGAAAGTGTCACGCCTTGCGTGTCCTTTACTTGCAGCTGACCATAACTATCAAGCACGTTGTTATTTACAGCGTAGGCAATTGCCGATTTTGATACCCATGCGTATCCCGCCATCTCGTTACTGATAGGTGTGTTCCGCTTTTGTTGTCTGGATGCGTCTGGTTTGATATTAGGATTAAGTAGAGACGCAGCTCGTTCAAAGGCAAGAGCACTCGGAACTCGAAGAACGAATGAGCCCATGTCTGCCTTTGTGGCCTGCCCTGTGTGAATCGTTCCAGATAAAGGGGAATTGGACAGCCCAACCATAATCGTCGCGGCCGCCTTCTGTTTACTAATTCCATGCGTTTTCTTTTCGAACGCAAGGAATTCTTCAACAAACTCGCGCATTGCGGTCACCTGCAACGCGGCGGCTGGGTTTCTTCTTTGAATGTCGGAGGGATCCTGCAATCCACCTGGTACACCGAAGGCGCCGTGATTATGTTTGTGTGACAACAGAAGCAAAACTGGCTCGTTGATCCCCTTATCCGGGTAACCGTCGGCCACAACAAATAGGAAGGCTCTTCCCCTTTGCTTACCGCCATGACCTCCAGTAGGCGCTCCCAGCGACAACTGCTCAAAGTTTGGAAGCGTCATGAGAGTGTGCTTGCTGTTGTATCTGTATTTCAAAAAGTTTACCTTATGATAAACATTACAATACAAACGGTTGTTTTTCAAGCGTATCAAACTGGAATTCCCATTCCGATAAACTTGAAAGTGAGGAAGTTTCAGTTTCTTCCATTTCTGTAGTAGCAACCATGCACACGTGTCCTCGCCTTTTCTTGCCGCACACTTTGCACGTCTGTGAATACTGTTTTGTTTTTGGAAAGTCTTGTAGCCCACCACCATATTCGCTTGAAATTCGCGAAAACCTTCCCCGAACTGCGGAACGTGAGCGCCCTAAAAGAATGGCGATATCAATCCACGACGTACCAAAACTGCGTTCTTTCAGCAAGATTTCTGTTTCGTCGGGATCCCATGTTTTTGCTGTTTCCTGAAACCCTCCTGGTGGCATGCTTTACTGTTGACAATTAGATAAAACAAAACACTTTATCGTGTTGCATCGTTCCGGTTTAGCGTTCAATAGGTGTGCGCGCATATTATGGACGGTGGCAGCACCCTTTTCTTTGTAGACAAATTCGATGCAATGAAGAATGTTGCATGCTCTTCCAATTCCGAGCGGGCTTCAAAGCAACCAGCTTGCAGCACTACTTGAATTATGTCAACGTCGCGCGATTGGTATGCGGCTTTACCGACCTGTTCGCAAGCAAGTTCTGGACTATGTCTGAGCACGCAAGAAAGGAAATTGCTTCGCTTGTGCATTGCAGCATGTTCTGCAATTTCTACGTTGGCGGTTACTGTGCCGCTTTGAAGCAACATTTCTGTTATTGTGACAGAGTCTTTGGCACAAGCAACCTCAAGCACGACTTGAGACTCCGCCCGCGTAAGCCTCACCTTCATACGGGAGTTGATCATGTCATCGACAACCTTTACCGCTCCCATCAAAATTGCTTGCAGAAGTATGTACTGAAGTGTGTTTTCTTCTCCATAAAATATGCGTTCCAAGAACTCCGCGTGTCCTCGACGACCAGAAGCAATCTTAATAATGGCATCATGTGCGAATACGGGAGAGTTTGATGCCAACTGTTTTATATGTTCATTGATCATGCAAACAGAGGGATAGCCGACAGCAAAGTGTGAATCGGCACAACGCACAAGCGAGTCTTTTGCCAGCTGAAGAGTTTCCTCTGCGTGTGGCAATCTCGCAATGTTCCAGGCGTTTTCCGACACCATCCAGTCTACATATAAAGGCGCGCACTCGGATTGTAAAAGTTTAAGCACTTCGACTGAATTGGCGTGTTCAAGTATTGCCGAATTCATCCATCCACCAGGGTGCATTTCAGATCTCATAAATTCGTAAGTGCTTGTGTTCTTGCTTGCAAGAATAAAAGGCGAGACAGAGACGCGAGTGTCGAATCTATGAATAAACGATATTCCATTTTCAATGTCGCGATTTACGCTTGTCATCAAGCATGAAAGACTAGCAGAGACACTTTTTGCAAAGCGCAATGCTCCAACGGAAACGCTCTGCTTTGCCATGGTTATTGCAACAGCTGCAACGTGGCGACGAATGCAATTGATTGACAGGTTTCGCAAAACGTCGCAAAATAGTGTCGAGAGAAACTCCAGTGAAGCTTCGGAGTTCTTGGACCCTTGGGCTGCCCGCACAAGGACTCGCGGCACTCGAGATGTTCTTGTAAGCATTACGCGTGTCCAGGTACAATCCTGACCCAACTGAGAAGTTTTATATGTGTCAAAAAGCCATTTCAACACGTCGATTGATCCTCCCCAGAATGCTGGCACTATTACATGTGAAATAAAGAATCTGATTGGAACCCACGGATCTGTGCGACAATATGGTGGACCCATGGGCTGCATGTATCTCATTTCGTGCAAGTAGGGCCCTGCATCAGACTGACAAGAAAGCTTACGCATGTTCTTCTGGCAGAAGTATTTTAGTCCAATGTTTGATTGGATCATGTCTATGCGGTTCCAAAAACAGATGTGGCGCATGTAAGTGTAACTGGATGGTATTCCCCTGAATATCGAACAAGTGTGTTGAGAGTGCATGTTTTCATCTGAACCGGGTAGGACACGGGAGGAAACCTTGTATGCAACTCCCAAGACAGTCATGAGAACGTGTGCATCTCCCGACCGTATTGACGCTGCGTGTGCCACTGTATTCCACTTGTTTGCGTGTCCTAGTACAAGGCTTCTAAACTGAAGAGAATGAAGAGCCTCACGAAGTGTTCCAGAAGAATAAAACGCGCTGTGTATCTCACACATTCGTTTTATGTTTGGGCGCGTGCGCCACTCACTCTTCAAAAAGCGAGAGCATGTTGATACTAGAAAAGCAATGCTTTCTCGAGATAATGTGGTTATTATATCAAGAAGTTCGTCTGGAAGGGATAGTATTGTTGCTTCATGTAGTGACATAACGCTCGTCCTTGAGGCACGCCACTTCCGGTGTACAAAGCACTAACTGCGATTTAAGATAGCGCAAGCAGTTGCCTTACAGCCTCTCCGCTAAGTGTGTCTCTATATATGTTATTAAGGCAACGCTTTGGTTGATCCAATGCCATCACGGTTTGTGGAACTAGCCACACCAATTGAAGATAGCGTAGCATGGGCAGAGTCTTTGGGAATTTCGTTTGGCACATTCTTGTCGAGAATGGTGAATACTTTTCCGCTAGCAAATCTAACACATTTTGGCAATGTACTCAATCTCACAATTGACGCGGACTTCGAAAGTCTACGGCTCGCGTCCGACCTGGCTCAACAAATTCCTACGCCAAAAGGAGTAGCAGCCTACATCCTCACAGCTGCTCTCGCTGTCACGATTGCTCGTTGCATTCTCATCACAAGCAACACCCATAAAATTCTTAAGAAGTACGGACAATCGCAGGTTGAAAGTTAAACAGATGTTTCATCTCACGTTGAGTTTCATGTTACATTTTTCACTACCAAACATCACACACTTTTAACAACGCGGCGTGTTGATCACAGAAAGGAAATCCAATATAACCCCAAAACCGCACATTTTGTATTTTGACCTACGCCTTGAGCAAGACGTCAAGCGTCTCGCCCTTTTTGGCAAAGCTGATCGCACGGCCGATGATCTTGGGGCTTGATACACTTGCGACCTTGATGGCAATACGCCTTGGGCCAGTCTTTCCCTTGTTCTGTGGCGAATCGCTTGCGCAAAAGGTCCACTCGACTAGGTCTCCTGCATGAATAGGGGTGTCCGCGGTGTTAAGAAGCGTCACCATTCCACCGATCGAAACCGTGAAGAACTCGTCAACGTTTGGCCCAATTCCATCATCCGCAGTCCGCACGGACTTAGATCTTGCCACCCCCGCAAAGAACCAGTCTTTTTCAGCAGACTTTGGAAGGCATGCGGCACACGCAATGACCGGAACAGCCGTCTCTGCCGCGATGTACCGACGGAAAACGGCGGTCTTCTTTTTGCGCGCCACGCAAATCATTCCGGGCTGCACAGTTGCCCATTCGTGAAAATGTGGCTTGTATTCGATAACCCTGTCGTTGGTGCCGTTTACCTGAGCCTTTCCAGATACCTCATAGCTTTTGAGTTGGTCGTTTTGCAAGTCGGAGAACTCGTACGCGTCAACTGCGGACACAGGAGGGGAGAGCAGAAGTGGTACCGCAGTGTGTTGTAGTGTGTGGGTTAGGTATGGACATGGGTTAGAAAGGCCAAAAGCGTACCAAAGGCGTTCATGGCAACCTCGCCAATCCGAGAGACTGGCTGATAGCCGGAGATCTCGCTGCGAGGGAGATTCACATCGCCCGGGCCCATGTAACTGGCAAAGTCCATCGACATTTTGTTTGGTTGGTTTCCTTTGGCTTTCCCTCTGGTACGCGAGTGTCGAGCGCAGTCGCTCGATTACTTAGTTACAAATTCAAGTGATGGCCTTATCACACGGATCACTTAGCGGGGGAGATTCACACAATGAAGTATGTCCGCTGGCCCGATTCCGAGAAGATCAAGAGCAGCACAGCGTGTCTCCAGGTGGCGAACAAGTTTCTTGAACATTTCGCAATACCAATCGCGAGCGCTACGCTGATAGTCATACTTTGTATTAGTGCACGTTTTTTCTTTTGATACTTGTTGCTTATAGTACTTGTAGCTGATTTGAGGTGGAAGGCACACGTCCTTGCACACGTTGTCAGCAAGCGTTCTTATGTCCATGTACATTGCGTTGAATTTTGGCTCGTTCAGAGACCTAAAAAGGATCGTGGTTTCTTGTTTTATCTCATTGTCTGAAGTTGCAAGCTCAAAGCTGTATGGAAAATTCGCAAAGTTCAGACTTTTGTCATTTAGTCCGTAAAAAAAATCCACTGCAGTACGCATGCTGTTGGTAAACGTAGAGGGTATGTCCGTATTTCGCGCAGCGTCGCGGATGCCCTGCGGCAAAGTCATGCTACCGTGACCCGGTGCCCAACACAGCGAGAGCCTTTCGTAGAGCCCAACATGCATACCGCTGAAGTAGTCGTAAGCTGAGCCCAGGCCCAGGCTGTTCCCTAACTTGCAAACGCGGAAGAATTGTGAAATGGTAAACATCGCTTTTCTTACTGGTTCAATATCCATTGCATGTTCTGTGCGCATCAGTGTCTCGTCATATGTTTCAACAAAAGTTGAAACTGCTACGCGAAGTGATGCTGCCATTCCAGGATAATGCATGGCCATTTCTTCAAGAGAATGAAAGGGAAACGAAGCATTTGGAAACATGCGCGCAATATGAGCATTTATGTCCTCGATTAGTTCTTTGTTGCGATGATTTGCTATGCAGATTTGGCGCCGTGCCAATTGATCCATCTTGCGAAGAACGTCAAAGTATGCTGTTTGCACCATGGCGTCTGACAAACCCAGCATCTGCTGGATACTGTGATGGTCTTTATGCAAAGAAATGTTCCTCAAAAGCATAACGCTTCGTGGCCAAAAAGTCGAGTCCACCACGTACGTATCGTACTCAGTGTTGTGAATTGGTGGGGTTGCCGTATCAACCTCTTCATCAGAGTCGGTCGTGACCTGATCGTCTATAACCACGGAGTTCCCATTGTCATCCACCCATCTCCAACAGCGCGTGGCGTGACAAATGCCCATGTATGAGAAAGGATCAACCAAAGGATGCATCCTCGCCATACGAAACATTGCGCGCGCCAGGTTTGTCTGCGTACTCTGGTCTGTGTTGTTTGATAGGAAACGAATATCAACTTTGATTTGTGCTTTTTTCAAACACCTCTTGCAAGCGTAGATCAATGTGTTCGAATCGGCCAAAGTGATGTTTTGACAGAAGTCTCCGGAGTCAAGGCACACGTTGGCTCCCTTACATCCAACATCAGTGCTATTTGCCATAGCCAAATCGATTGGATTTGTAGCGTGTATCTGACATCTCTGTGTGCACATGCACATGAATGTGACCACGTCTTCTTTTAGCCTGAGGACTGGCATGGCACCCTCTACAATTTGCTTGCACAAACCTTCGACAATCTCTTGTGGAAAGCAACACGACAGTTGAGTTTTCAAAAGCGTGATCAACATCTCACCGAACTCTCCACCCCCTTCGGCGTCGCGCATCATTGACTTAACAGCTGACATCCACACCAATATCCACCGGTCTACTTCTGTGCGAAACTCTTTGTTAAGTAGACGATAAGTGCGAATAACATGTCCAACATGATCTGAAGGCGACACGATAATATGTCTTGCAAAAGATCCTTTTTTTCTTCCACGAGTTGAAGAGGAGGAACGCACATATCCCATTGGATACTTGACTAACTCCTCGCGGAGGTGCTCAAAGAGACCACCGACTAACAACGGCACCAGATCTGAAGAATCGTCGAACATTTGCAATAGATTGATTGCTTTGCACCCATAACCGTCTCGCTTCACAATTTTATGGTTGCGGTCTTCGGTGCCGGCGTCTTTTCTGGCGCCGAGCACCGGCGCCGAGCACCGGCGCCGAGCACCGGCGCCGAGCACCGGCGCCGAGCACCGGCGCCGGGTGTTCACTTACTGCACCAGTTCACTCACTGGTGCAGTGAGTGAACTGGTGCAGTGGCTAGGTCCGGGAAGCGTGCGGTA
>MDTC01168190.1_pt1 | contig 17671 bp, 24 predicted proteins | sample 811181 | NCBI WGS metagenome assembly MDTC01 (sample SAMN05326644, study PRJNA326480) | marine metagenome | isolation source: seawater | place: Pacific Ocean: North | collected 2011 | reverse complement strand
TATCCCCTTTATGCTTCTCGTATATGTATTCCATTTTGTTCATACATATTCTTTGCTTTATCTTATTTGACCCGGGTAAAACTACAATATGATTTCTAGGTTGATTTTTTTCAAACTCTTGCTTTCTATCTTTGTATTTATTAGCATTGTTGCTAATTAAATTATTCCTAAAAAACCCAGCGTAGTCTAAAACATTATCGCTTTTTTCATAAAAAGCTTCTTCTATCATTTTTTCTCTAAAGTCAAAATTTAAAGGCTGGAATATAAAAGAATTAGCATACTCGGTATACCCCATCGTTTTGAAATAAGGTATTTCGTTTGCAATAACATCATACGAGTGTTCCAAGCCAACACTTTTAATTCTTTCTAAAGCGTATTTTTCTACAGGCTTTAAAATATTTAAGCTTTCATTTTTTCGCAAATCCCATATGCGCTCTTCTAAAAGCTCATTGCTAAACATTTCCATAATTTGATTTAATTAAATTTAAATATATAAATAATCGTGTGTAGAATAATCATCTACAATTTGTGCGTCTGTTAAAACTGAATCATAAACTCTTACTTGAGAAATTTTACCATTTATGTATCCATTACTATTGCTTGAATTTTTTGCTATTCTAAAAAAAGCATCACTATTACCTGAACTATAGAAAGTTCCCGTCATTGTACTTTGCGTTTTTTTTAGAGCGCTGTTTAAATACACCTTAACGGTACCCGCTGAAAGGTCATATGTTTTCATTAAATGAAACCATGCACCCGTAGGCAAATCTACTCCTGTATCATAAGCCGAGTTTGAACTGCCATTACTCAAAAATATATAAAGCCTATTCCCGTTTGCACTACCATCAGCTGCGTAAATTTGACATCTAATTGCTGGAGAATATCCTTGAGACCATAAAGTTTCATACCCCGAAGAACCGCCGGCTGAATTTCTATAAAACCAACCACCTATTGTAAAATTTTGATCAGTTATAAATTGTGGAATATTAAAACTATCAGTGCCATCTAAATTATAGTGGCCTATTAAGGCATCATTAAATATATCTACCTTTTTAAATGTACTGGAGTTTTCATTATACAATTGTGTAACTTCAGAAGCACTAAGCACTTTATTAAAAAACCGTGTTTGATCAAGACCTCCCTCAAATACATTTGCTGAAGCTAAATCTTGGTACGCCCCAATATGTACATCATAACTTGAGTCCCCAGAAGTCCATTGTACTGATTGGCTACTTGTGTGTCCAAATATAGTGTCTGAGGCTACTAATGAATTATCAACATATATTTGTGATGCAATGCTAGAACCTGTTTGAGATAAATCCCAAACAAAAACAACATGATGCCAATTATTATCGTTATAATTACCTGAAGTTCGTAAATCAACAGCATTTGGGGGTCCTCCTGAATCTTGAACAATCAACCTTAATTTGCCGCTGTTTGCACTATTCATTATCTGTCCAATGACACCTTTATTGCTTGAACTATAACCTGAAGCAAATAAAACTTCTGCATCAGAAGGGTTGCCATCTCTTTTAAACCACAAAGACGTACTTCCTATTCTTTGTTGATACAATCCTGTACCGTCTACATAACTACTACTGCCATTAAAAACCGCTCCCTGCCCAAAATTACTAGAAGCGTATGTAATATTGTTTTCTGTACCAGTATGATTTCCTGTTAAATCAACACTGCTTGAATGAAAATTATATAAAGCGTTACATCTATCAGAAAGTACCATAGTACCCGAAACAGTTGCATCACGGCTATTGCCACTTTGATCTTTCCAAGTTACGCTACCAGCTGAAACTCTTGCGTCTAAATTAAGCATTAAGTCTGTTTGTGAAACTTCTTTTGGTCTAAAAAAAGTAGTTGATCTTGTTACTGGTGCTGAGGTTGTAACAGAGCCTGAACTCACGGCGGTACTTACTACCGTGTTAGTATTAGTAAATATAGTTGTGTTTTGGCTAAAAGTTGTAAGGTATGTTGTATTAAATGTGGTTGTTGTCTGAGCTGTAGTCTGGTGAGACGTTGAAACAGCCCACTGGGTATTATATGTTGTTGTATGAGACGTATTATAATATGTATTATACGTGGTTGTTCTACTTGTTCCTCTTGATGTACTATATGTTGTAGTATAACTAGTTGATGTACTATGAGACGTATTGAAAGTTGTTGTCGTACTTTTGGTAGTATTTTTACTAGTAGACTTACTGGTAGACTTATATGTAGTTCTTGATGTATTTGGCATAATATTTTATTTTAGCACCAACTGTAAAAAGCATGGGTTGCATTTCCGGTGGTTTGACCCAGAAGCATACAGCAACTAAAGCCAGGCATTAATGTAACGCTGCTATAAGCAGAAAATCCAAACTGATTAAGAACAGTATACCCACAATCAGTATACCATATTGAACTACCACCCCCTGAAGTGTTCCATGTTGTTGTATAATAAGTATTATATGTAGTTGTATATGATGTACTATACGACGTTGTTGTACTTTTCGACGTTGAATATGTTGTCGTTGTTGATTTACTTGTTGACCTACTAGTATTATAGTAAGTAGTCCAGCTAGTAGACCTTGATGTACTTTTATATGTTTGGTAGGTTGTAGTTTTTGATGTTGATTGGGAATAAGTTGTGTTATAAGTTGTAGTATAAGTTGTGTTAAAAGAAGAAGATGTACTTACTTGGTACGGAGAAGTCCAAGTAGTTGTAAAAGTTGTAACCGGTTCTGCTGTAGAGCGCAAAGTATTTGTCATAGCAACCGAGTTAAACGTTGTGCTTACTACGTCATATCCAGTATTTATTTCTTTTGTTCTTGCCCAACCTATATTTTTCATTACCCGAAGTTTCCTACATAGTTTACTAAAATTACAGACGTGCTAACAATAAAATAAGACATTATAGAAACATCTCCATTGTCTGTTTGAAAGGCTATTGCTTCAGAATTAGGAGTTTTAAATTCTGTTGGTAAAGTACCCGGTGTTGTTGTGCCTGTATTCTTTATTACAATATTGCCCGCTTGCCCAACTTGATCAGCCCCTACAGTTATAGCAAAAGTCCATACCCCTGTTGGTTCAATAACAAAATTTATGTTTTCACTAAAGTTAATAGGAAATTGATTACTGCCATTTTTAGCTACTGTTGTCGGTGTAGCCGACAGTAAAACTTGATTTATTTTAGTTAGTGCCATTTTTATTTATTTAAGATTCCCATGGAAACTCGGTTGTTACTTCAGTTAGTCCTTCTCTAAATATCATATCTTGAATTATTTTTATTTGATTGCTATAGTTAGAGTGGTTTGTTACCCAAGATTTTACCGTTTCTTCAGTTAAGCTACTGTATGCTGTAAAAGAAGATGGATCCGCGGCGTCTAAGTTTTGTTCCATAGGTTCGGTTCTTGTAACTCCGTTTTCTATTACGGTTAAATAAAATTTAACCTTGTAAATAACGTCCTGCAAACTATCCGTGTTTCCCTTATCTAAACCTATTATTTTAACTATTGTTTCCATTATGAATAAGCTGTTATTTTTATAAAAGGTGGCACTATAAATGTATTATTACCACCAGAACCCGGCCCATAATATGATTGATTTACTGCAAATCTATACGTACTAGTATTATAAGTAGCTATTTGTGTTTTTATAGTTCTAGCTGATGACCAAGAAGCTACCGTGCCTGATGCTATATTGTCTGATGACCCTGTTATTCGTATAGGTATCTTAACATTCATTTCCGCATCCCACGCACTATTTAACATCTGGCCTTTTCTACTTTTATCTATTTGCGTACCATCTACAGTAACTCTTACATTGGGAGATAGATAGCCCGAGGTGCCATTGCCATTGTGTGCTGTAGAAAATAAAACTTCATATAGTACGCTAGTTGTACCAGAAGGCGGGGTATACGATATATTAGTGCCGGTTAAATCAACATAAGAAGTTCCCGAAACATCCTGCCTTGCGGTAACATTAGGAACAGTTATATTACCAGCACTAGTAGTAATAGTGCTCCCGTCTGCTATATAAGCAATCTGCTCTAATATATTACCAAAAGATGCATCTATAAGATTTTGTTTTACTTTAGTTCTTGACATAATTATGAATAAGCTGTTATTTTAATTACGGGAGGGTTGATTACGTTCCAATTACTTCCAGCACCATTAACTTCACCGTGATAAGTAAAATTTAGCTTGAAATTATAACTTGAGTTGTATGCACACATCATAACCCGTATTGTTTTATTTGAAGTCCACGATCCTACTGCCATATTTGCAATATCATCACTTCCGCCAGTTATTCTTATTGCGGCATTAGCTATGATTTGTTGCTCATATACGGTTTGTTGTAGTAATGATTTTCTTGTAGCTAATATATCTGTTCCGTCAAGTTGAATTTTCCAAATAGGACATTGTTGTGTGCCACTTCCTGGGTAACTTGCTTGACCTAAATACTCATAATTAACAAGCGTAGATCCTGTAGGGGGAGTATATGCAATACTAGAGCCCTCGGCTTCTGCAAATGTAGGACCACTAAAAGTCTGAGAGGTAGTTATATTAGGTACCGTTATATTCCCAGCTGAGGTAGTTATAGTTCTTCCGTCTGCGTAGTAAACAATCTGTTCTAGTATATTACCGAACGATGCATCAATTAAATCTTTTTTTATCTTGGTTTGTGCCATAATCTATTTAATTATTCTGACCAAGGAAATGATGTTTCTTGTGTTCCTTCGCTTAAATTGAATTTGTTTTCAATTTCAAACTGATAGTCTAATGGTATTATTTCTGTTAAAAACCAATCAATAAGATTTTGTTCTGTCAAAGAATCATATTCTATAAATGACCCTTCTTCGGGCATAAGTAAAATTAAATCTCTATCTACAGAATAAGACTCACCATCTTTAGTACCAGTTATTCTTATCTTAAAGCTTTTAATAGTGTTTGTAAAACTAGACTCGTCTTTTTTTCTAAGTTCTAATATTTTATATGTATATGTAATCATAATTTATGAATAAGATGTTACTGTTAATAAAGGGTAGTTCCATTGAAGCGCCCCAGATGCGCTAGTACCGTCGCGCCAAGTATTATAATTAAAACGCACATCATCGTAAGTTGTGTTATAGCCTCTTGCTCTCCATTTTATTTCTTTTGCACCAGTCCAATTTGAAAATTTTCCATAAGCGATATCGTCTGAAGCTGCTGTTAAATCAAAACTGTAGGTCAAAGATACGGGAAATTCCGCATATCCATAAGTGCTATAGTATTGAGAAGAGAAGTTTTTATATGCAGTGGTAACTTCTGTTCCATCTACATATAATCTATAATGAGTAATACCTGATCTAGCCCCAGTCCCCCCTTGTTTTGTATTATATTCGTATCTTATATATCTAGTCCCCTCGGGTGGTGTATACGTTATATTACTACCAAAAACATCTACATACGAAGTTGTTGTTGATTGGTATGTAGTCATAGTAGGCGCCGTGTAATTATTTGACACCCCTTGAAAAATTCTGCCGTCTGGAACATACTGAACCATTTCTAATAAATTACTACTAGAAGCTGCTGGAAAAAATGTACTTAAATTACCCATAAGCTATAATTTGTATTGTAGGCCGATCTATCTGTCTAACACCTGACGCACCCGCACCATCAAGCCAACTGTTTAAATTAACATATGCATCATAGCTACTGGAATAATCTCTTGCTTGAACTTTAATAATTTTATCTGATGTCCAGTTTGATTTAGCGATTTTACCAGCTGAAATATTATCTGATGAAACTGTCAAATCAAAAACAAACATAGCCATACCTAAAAACTGTGGATGATTATTACTGTTGCTTGAATAATTTCCAGCAACATGCCTGTTAGAAGAATTTACTACAGTTCCATCTAAAACAATTCTATACCCTACAATACCTGAATGATCAATTGACCTATGCTTAAAATAACATTTATAAGAAACATATTTTGTGTCTTCAGGTGGTGTATATGTTACACTACTACCTGCTAAATCAGCGTAACTTGTAGATAAGCTTGTATAGTTTGTAACGTTGCCAAATGTATAACTATTATCATTAATAGTAACAGTTCTTCCATCTGCAACCCCCTCAATAACCTCAATAACATTGTTGGATGCTGGCGCTGGAAATATGTCTGTTAAATTTGCCATTTATGATAAAGCTGTTATTGTTAATATAGGTGGTATCCAATCTTGCCCTCCAAAGGTTGCTCCAGATCCAAAGTATTCTACATGCATGTTCGCTTGATAAGTAGAACTGTATTCTCTTGCTTGCACTTTTATTGTTTTATCGCTAGTCCAATTTGCAAACTGAGAGTTAGCAGCATTATCTGAAGAGACTGTCAAATCAAATACTGTATATACAGTTGCTTCAAAAGCTCCGTGGTGGTGCCCATGATTTCCAGAGTAGTTGTTAGAATATTGCTGGTATGCTTTAGTTATTTCAGTACCATCAACTAATAATCTCCAGTGAGAAATCCCCGATGACCCATTTGCGTCCCAATGAAAATCGAATTTATAACTTACATATTTAGCGTCAGAAGGAGGGGTATATGTAAAACTACTTCCTGTAATGTCAGCGTAACTTGTGCTTAACCCCTGTCCTGAAGTTACGTTAGCTAAAGTGTATGTACCACTTCCAACTTCAATACTTCTTCCATCACAGTTTCCGTGTATAATTTCTAAAACATTGCTTGATGAAGCTACTGGGAATGAATCCGATAGATTTGCCATGCTACTGTCCTATTATTACCCACCCGTTTGTTGCATCAGAGTATATTAATTCAAAACTAGCAGAAGCTGTATCTAAAGTTAAGTTAGATGAACTTCCCATTATGTTGTTACCGTTAGCTCCTAATACACAAGTTGCAACGCCTGATCTGTTTGAAATTTTTATAGAATCTCCAGTGTTAGGCAGGGCAGGTAGTGTTAATGTTAATGCCGCTGTAAAAACATATACAAACCCTGACAAAGCATTGGTATCTGAATTTATAACAGAAACATTGTATTTAACGTCGTCAGCGGTTACGGTTGGAACTGCTTTTACTCCTGCTCCACTAACAGACATAATTTCTATTGTGTAACCGTTGTCTGGGGCTAAAGCAAACGTTATAACTCCGCTAGCCAAAGAGTAAGTAGACTTTTCTTGATATACTCCTTGAATGAACACCATGGTGAACTTTTCGTCGGTGGGTGATCCATTTGCTAAAGTAAAAGCTGTTTGGCTCCCGGTCCCGGTAAAAGAATCATATTCTAAATAATTAGTTTGCTGAACATTAACAGCCCCAATACTCATTACTTCTATAGTATATGTATTTTGAGGAGCAGTTGAAAATGTCAATGTTGTCCCACTTAGAGAATATGTAGATTTTTCTTGATAAACACCCTGGACAAATACAAACGTAAAGTCTTCTGAAGTAGGCTCTGCTGATAATGTAAAAGCTGTTTGACTACCATCCCCAGTAAAAGAAGACTTAGTTAATGTGGAAGCACTATCTATAGCTACTGAACTTATGTGCACAACTTCTATATTATTAGTTCCAGTGGGCGGAGCAGTTGAAAATGTTAAAGTTGTTCCACTTGTGCTATAATTTAGTTTTGATTGATAAACACCATCAATATAAACTTGTGTATTAGCTTCATTTGATATTGATGATGACAAAGTAAAGTTAACAGTTGATCCGTTTCCTGAAAAAGAATCTCTCGATATTGTTGAAGTACCAGAGCTACCGCCACTCCCAGCAATAGCACCCCATTCTGTAGTATACCCTTCAAATTGTCCGTCTGTAGTATTATACCTAAACATACCGGCTGATGGACTACTAGGCCTTTGAGCTGTTGTACCGTCGGGCATTTTAACTGCCCCATTCACATCAATATCAATTACTTGACCAGATTCAGATATAGCAGAATCAGCTAAAGTGTCTGAGTCATTAAATAGTGGCAGTGTGCCAGCTGTTCCTGTACCATCAACAAATTGCGTATTACCTTGCAGTGCTGTTCCGGCTGTTGTTCCAAACCCAGGAAAAGTAACTTTAGCATTGTTTGCTGCTGTATCACTTTCTATTGTATCAAGATCTACCGCTTGAGTTACAGAAATATGTGCAACTTTTGTTGCGGTGGTAGATGCTGTGTCTAATAACTCAACCCAATTACCTGCATGAGCAAAATAAGCTTTTCCTGTAGCATGGACATGCGCAAACATCCCATGGTATGTGCTAGCAGAAGGAAGATCTGATGTTTGAGAAAAAACATTTGCATAATAAATCTTTCCATCAACGGTTATGTCGGTTAGAAAACGTTTAGCCATAATTTATATTTAGTCAACTTTAGTAACCAATACCCTTATGTCATTACTAGATGGGGCTGAAGTAAAGGTTATGGTTGCTGTTGTTGTATTTGTTCTTACAACATCCGCATAAACAGTGTCGTATGTGCTATTATCGTAAAGTTGTATTATAACATCCATAGTGTTTAATGAATGTGTTACGGTATAAGATGTATTTGAACCGTCACCAATGCTTTGTGCATAACTTCTTGCCGCTAAGCCAGCGGGTGTTACAACTCTTGAAGTATCCGAACCCGCTAGTGCTTCGGCTGGGGTTGCTAATTCTACTACTCCTTTTACTGATTCTGTTGCATCTGGTTCCTCTCCTGTTAATGTTGTATATGAACTTCCATCTGAAGTAAATTCCCATTCGTCGGTTGATTCATTCCATCTTAATGAAACATTTGTTGAAGTTCCTCTTTCAATTTCAATACCAGCATTCTGACTAGGTGTACCTGCCTCATCTGAATTTAATAATATTATAGCATCGCCAATATTAACCTCGTTTGAATTAACAGAAGTTGTTGTCCCGTTTACTGTTAGGTTACCTGCAATAACAACGGTATCACTAGTTGCATTTCCTAAAGTTACATTACCATTAACAGTTAAATCATTTGAAATAGTAACATCAGCTGGTAACCCGATTGTAACGCTATCGCTTGGCCCTATTTTGCCAGCGGCACTTCCTCCTGATGTTGTAACTTCAATTTCATTAGTAGTTCCGTTAACAGTTACTTCCTGAGCATTTGCATATACAAAATCGTATATCTGTTGCCCAGTAGCCAACCCAGTGCCTGAACTGGTTACAGCACCTGTAATAATATCCACTGACGGGGTAGGACCACCCGCATTAGTCAAAGATATTTGATTTGCTGTTGAAGTTACAATCCCCCTTACGTCTCCAGCAAAGCTTTGCCAATTACTGCCATCATAATAATACATATTTTCACTACCCCCAGTATTATTAAAATATATTTGTCCCGCGGTTGGTGATGATGGGGCAGTACCAAGGGGATGTATTACAGCATTCTGTAATTGGTTCTTGTTTAAATCTACATGAGATAAATATTTTCTTGCCATTTTTTAATTAGTTTAAATACGCTTTACCTGAAAAAGCAGCGTTAAAATTTAATGTTATTTGGTTTGTATTATTATATACTATATCGCCATAAACTAAATTATCTCCTGTATCAATTATTTCAACAGAAGGGAATTTACCTAAATTATGAGTTATAACCCAAGTATCTGAAGCTTGTGTTTGTTCAAAAATAAAGCTTGGAAGTTTTACATTAGTTTCCATAAAAGAAACCATATCCGACAATACAAAATTTGCTGTATTGCCTGTAGCGGAATCAGTACCTAATACTTTGTCTGCACCAGTTAATTGTGCGTCTTTAGTATATGTTGATATTCTAGCCATTTAATTTTATTTAACAGTTCCACCTACGCCTTGCCGCTCTACCTCTTTCACCAGTCCATCCTTTTGATCTTGCACAAAATGATTTTCTGCGTTTAGCAGCTGCACTTCCTGGTTTTAATTTGCTAGGAGGTGTAGTTACAGCAGTTTTTAGCTTACTGCCAGGATTATCTCTTTTATATTTATTAACGCCTTTTTGTGACATCCCTCCACCCGCAGCTGCGCCCGTACCAGTAGGATTAGCTTTATTGTAATAGCCCAAAGATTTTTTCTTAGACGGAGCCGGCGGTTTTTTTAAAAGAGGGGAAACTCTTTTAGTTATTGGTTCCATAATATATATTTTGTTTTATTATTTTCTTTTATAGCTTTAAGAACTCGCATTCTATTTTCGCCTAAAGAGTAACTAACATGAATCCAGGCAGGATTATAATCATCACCGAATTCCCATATAAGTTGATCAAATTCTAAATGATCTTTTATATAATTAAAAAAGTCAGCATTAGAAGCTTTGCTATACACATCATCAATATCTATAGCCTCCCCTAAACAATGCTGAGATTTAGAAGAGCCCCCGATAGCTTTATTCAGTTCTGGAGAACGATAAAATGATGTAATATATATGGGTTCCCCCATTTTTTCCCTGAGCGGTTCAAAAATATGTTCTGCTGTTATCTTCATTGTTAATAAAGTATCAGAATCAGGAAAATTATGTATCCCCATTCTTTCAGCTGTATTAGATCTTGTTGCTTCTTTTAAAGAAACATGCTCAGTTAACATAAATTTATTCTCCACCTCTTACGTGCAAATAAGTTCTAGTGCAACTACCCATTTTTCCAATAGGCTCTTTACAAGTTGGGCAAATTTCTTCTTTTGAAGTTGATTTATTTGCGTGTACTTTTTGTGTAATTGGCATTGCTGTTGGTCCTGACATTCCCATAATTATTTCTTTTTTTGTTTTTTATAAGCTTCTTTTTCCCAAGGAAGGTTACCTGCACCTTCTTTCATTCCTTTTCTTGAATATTTTTTACCTTCCCAATATATATATTTATCATCATAACTAAGATCTCCTCTTTTTATTTGGTTTCTATGAACTTTCTCGTGGCTCAAAGCTATTTTTTGTTGCACTGGTGAAAGATCTTTGTTTATGTGAATAGTCCCATCATTAAAAGTTAAACCGTGCACTTCTTTAGGTAACTTTTTTTTTAATACGGGAGGATTTTTTTTCATCTTGTTAAATCTTTATTCATTTTATCAATAGCAGAGTTATAAACTTTGTCTCTGTAACTATTGTTTTTGTTAAATATACTTCTTCTTGATATAGGTAAATCTTCTTGGCCTAATAATATTCTATATATACGGCTTATTAAATACTTACATTTAGTTGAAACCTTATATATATTATATTTTATAGTAGTATGGTTTCGTTTAGCATATATTTCTATCCAGCCTTCTTTACGCAATCTTTCCCATCTGTTTTTATCCCAAGAGTATATATATGTTCCATTGATATAATCATTACGTGTAAATTTTCCAAGACAATCAAAATGTATAAGCAATTCTAGGTCTGCATCATTTAAATTATAAGTTTTACAGGCCCATTTTCTAATAAGCCTGTAATATTTAAATAAACCTATATCTCTTAATGTATTTGCACTTATTTTCATAAGACCGCAATAACATCTTGTTCTTTAATTACGTAAAATAATTTATCATCAAATTCAATACCATACCCAGCATGCTTGTCGTAATATATTTCAATATTGGGTTTTAATCCCTCAATTAAATTTCCAACAGATATTACTTTTGCTTTTTGGTATCTTATATCGTTTTGATGCTGCTCTGTTAAAATTAAACCACTCTTATTCGGTTTAACTTCTTCTTTAAGCTTTTCTATTATTATATATCTATTGACTGCCTTCATTGTTCTCTAACATTTGAAATTACACAATCAGCAGACATAATGGTTGAAGCAACTGAAGCCGCATTTTTTAAAGCTGTTTTTGTAACTAATACAGGATCAATAATACCAGCTGAAATCATTTTAACTGTTTTTCCTGTAATTACATCAATACCTTTTCCTTTACTTATATTTTTGGGTATTGAAATACCTCCATTTTCAAGTATTTTATTGAAGGGAGCTTTGACAGCTTCAAATAATAATTGTTCACCAGGACAACTAGGATTAATGGAATCAGCAGCATTGACAAGAGCAACACCGGCCCCCGGAACAATTCCCTCTTTAAGAGCGGCTTTAACCGCATAAATTGCATCTTCAACACGATCTTTCTTTTCTTTTAATTCAACTTTACTATTAGCTCCAACAAAAACAATTCCAACAGAGCCAGAAAGCATCGCTTTTCTATCTTGTAACTTTTTAAGCAAATAAGGATTTTTTTCTTCTTTTATTTGCTTTTCAATAATTGTTATTCGTTCTTCTGTTTCTTTATTAATGTTATTAGTTGTTATAATAGTATCTTTTTCATCTGTAACAACTTTTAATGCCTCTCCTAATACTGACGCATCAATAAGATCTAAATCATCTCCTAAATCTTCATTAATTACTTTAGCCCCAGTAACTACTGCTAAATCTTCCAACATTTCTCTTCTTAGATTAGCAAAACCTGGTGGATCAATAACATTTACTTTTATATTACCCTTTGCTTTGTTCATTATTAAAGCGGATAAAGGCTGTTGTCCCACTGGGCCTACAATAAGAATTGATCTATTATTTTTTATAGCGTATTCAAGTACCGATTGGATTTTGCGGATAGTTTCAATCTCAGTGTCCACAAGTAAAACCAAGGGATTATCAAGAACAACTTTATTTTTTTCCTTATCAGTAATAAAATATTGAGATTTAATTCCTGAATCAAATTTAACACCATCAACAACTTCTATATATGTTTTATCGTCTTCGGCTTCTTCCATTAAAACAACACCTTCTTTTCCAACTTTATTATAAGCTTCAGAAATGATATTGCCAAGCTCTTTATCGTTATTAGTTGATATATTGGCTATATGATTTAACATATCGCCTTCAACTGGAGTAGCTATTTTATTTAAATACTTTACAATTTTACTTACTCCACTATTTATACCAGTTTTTACGCTTCGTAAATTAGTAAGTTTACTATTAAAGTATTCTTTAAGAATGGAGTGGGCCAGCACGGTTGACGTGGTCGTGCCGTCACCGGCCTCTTTAACTGTTTTCTGAGCTGCCTCTTTAATGAGGGTTGCACCGATATTTTCGGCAGGGTCCATAAGGATTACGCTATTTGCAACAGTTACTCCATCTTTAGTTACTATAGGACGGCCAGTGCCATCTTCATATATAACACATTTTCCCGAGGCTCCAAGAGTAGATGAAACTGCCTTATTAAGTTTATCTACTCCCGCCATAATTTTACTTTTAGCGTTATTGCCAAAGTTTAAATCTTTAACAATTTCGCTAGGATGATTAAATTCCATTAAATTAAATTTTAAATAATTAATTAAAAGTTTTTACTACAACAGGTCCTTCTGACAATTTTAATTTTCTTTTGTAGTGGTCAATAGAAGAGTCAATTGCTTTTTCAGCACCTTCTATTGTTTCTCTTCTGGTTACACCTTGCCATTGATCATCTCGATTAAATTCAGTTTGATAATAGCCATTAGGCAACTGGGTTATTCTCCAATTGCTTTTTTCAGAATAATTTTTCCAAAGTTTTTTGGTTTCTTCGGATACTTGAGGTTCGTTAGACCATGTATTGGTCTTGTAATAAAAATAAGTCATGGTTTTGGTTTTTAGGTTATTAAACTTATTAACTATATATTATATTACATTTAATTGTATATATTTATGTTACTGTAATTATATAATGGTTTATTCTATTAGTAGTTGTTCCTCCTATTGATGAAAACTCTCTTGCAACGTAATGTAGCTTACTGTTCCCATCACTTTCAAATGCCATATAACCATTAGGTGTATTAGCCCCGTTTCCTAGAGCAGCATCAGCGGAAAAAGATCCACCATCGCCTCTTTGATTGTATAATGCGAGTGTCCATGAACTAGTATCAGTTGGATCATCTGTATAAACTATTCTTCCATTTGCATTTAATAAAAACCACAAGCCATTAAGGTATTTAACTCCAAACCAAGGCATTTTTAAACTAGTATTAAGTGGATTTGTATTATTTGCTAATGATGTTAAATCATATAGGGTGGCAGTACCTCCAGAATAATAAATATATTTTCCTGCATCGCTATTGCCTCCACTATTATCTGCTGTAGTAGTAAATAACCAATTTGTTCCATCTGTGCCAGCTCCATTGTGGAAAATTTCTGTACTACCTATATCAGAAGCAAGAGATAAAGCTGTAAAACTAACTCCTTTATTACTAGAATACCATACCGTAGCATTTGGAACAGCATTATTAGAAGCAGGTATATTATATCTAGCATATATATTATTTCCGCTATGCTCTATTGCATAAGGAGAATGATTATTATTATTATTAAAATTACCAGGGTCGATTAAGGTTGTACTTGTAGACATTTGGTATACTTTTGTGAAAAAAGCATTTTCATCTAAATTTGGAGATCTTTTGCGAAATATACCATGTTTATAACCCCCTGAAACTATTTCATATCCAAAAATTAAAAATATAAATTGGTCTATACCATTGTCTTGACCATCAGGTATAACTTTTATTGTTTGAGGGGTAAAATAATTACTAGAACCATATCTATAAGCATTTGAATGTATTTGAGTCCCGCTACCCTGCCCTCCGACCGTGTTATGTCTCCAAGCGCCCGTTACGGGATTAGATGATTTTAATAAAACAGGGTTGCTATTATTTTGGTAAGTAGAAGATGTACCGGCTACCTGGCCCGACCCTCCAATTATCCAATATCTTAAATTGTCTTTAAATGCCATAGCAGTTTTAGTTTGCTCGACATCATTACTACCTGAGTAACTTGCCTGCGACCAACCGGCTCCTGCATTTGTTGAATAAAACACGTTATCTCCCGAAGCAACCTCGGATGTATATAAATAAAGATTATTTTGGTTTTCTATAAATAAATTACCAATTCTTGTACTATTATTAACACCGAATCCACCTCCAATTAAAGTTGTGGCACTACTGGCACCTCCGAAAGTACCACTACTCCCGCCACCACCATTCCCGCCACCAGAGGATTGATTAAAAGTACCCGCTAATATACTGTTTGGAAACATATTATCCTGCTTGTGAAATTGTGTATATATATTCTGAGCTACCTATTACAGAAACTTGAACATAATTTATTGTATTATTTGTTTGATCTAAAGTACCTGATAATTTTGTTCCAGGAAGAGTTAAAGTACCTGAACCTCCAGATCCTGTTATTTTTATTACTTTAGTCATACCTATAGTATCTGACGAAATAGTAATTGAAGTATTGGTTGCGTCCGAAGGCAAAACTACGGGGAATACGGCATTGTTTGAAAAATTTAATGCAGTAGTTGCAGTGCCTGAAGAAAGGGTTACACTACTGGCAACAGTTTTAAATTCATTAGTTAAATTAGTAAATGCAACATCTGTACTTTCTGCCCTCCAAACATAATCTGTTCCATTCCATGACAACACATAGTTGTTTTGAGCGCCGGAAACATTTATATGACTATCAACGTCACTATTAGAATATGTTGATGATGAAGTAGTATAATTTTTGCTTAATATAAGATCATCAACAGCAGCAGCAGTCATTAATACAGTATCACTATCAACAAAAGATTCACTTGATAGCTGTACAGCAGCTGGCGCTATATTACTAAATTGTACAGAAGTTAAATAAGAACCTAAGTTAGATATTTGAGACTCTGTAATTGATAAAGCAGCTTGGTGTTGTGTTACTGAAGATTGTGTAATGTTAGCATCAGGCACATTAGCCCATGTTACAGCAGTAGACAAATTATTTGTTTCTGTAAATGAAGTTAAATAACCCGCACTTGCGTGGTTACCCCATCCAAAAGCAGTATCCCAATTTGTTTTATTATACCCTGTAGCGGGAGTGCCCCCTGAAAATCTATTATTTACTTCTGTTTTAGTGTATGCATCTGTAATACCATAACCGGATATAGTTGTTGGTTTACCTGTAATACCAGTACCAAACGAAAGAGTTGTTGTATTACTTGGATTAACCCATTCAAGATTACCATTTGTATTAACACCTAATACTTTTCCGCTAGCACCATTTGTAGCATTAATATCATTATAATTAACTTGCAGCGCCACAAATTCTATTCCTGTAGCCCCAGAATTTACTTTTAATATTTTTCCTCCGCTTGAAGTGTAATTTGCTGGAGTATCATTTAACGTTGTAAAATTACTAGCACCTGCGCCAGCCGCAGTCCAAACTAAAGCGCCATTTAATAAAGAAAGCACTTGCCCATCCGCACCTACGGTTGGTGAAAGCTTTGCTGCTTCAATTGCGCCATTATCTATTTGAGCAGTATCAACAGTATTTTTTCCGGCTAAAACTCCTGCATCAGTTATGTGAGATACTAAATGAGTGTGTTCTGCTAAAGCTATTTTGCCTGTTGTTCTATCTGTAGCACTTGATGCTAAATCAGCAAAAGCCCCACCACCAAATGTATAACTGGGAGCCGTGCCACTAAAACCACCAGCTAAATTTAATGTTATTGTATTATTTGTTTTTGTAATTGTATTTACGTAGTAATTGCTAGAAGAATTTAAAGCCCAAGTAAACCCGCCGTTACCGTCAGATGTTAATACATACCCGGATACTTGAGTATTAGATATATTTAATTTTTCTTCAGTTACAGCTTCCGTAGCTATTTTTTCCGCAGTCACAGCCTCATTGTCTATTAACGACGATGTTACGGTATCTGCTGAGGATACGGCTCCTAAATTACTTATATCATTTATTGTTAATTGTAAATTTTCTTGTATTGCTGAAGTTAGTGTAGCTGAAGATTGGAAAGCAGCATCACCAAACTCAAAAGTTTGATCTGCTACAGTTCCTGAAACTGCAAATGTTAAAGTATTACCTGATCTTGTTATGCCTGATAAATAATTATTAGTATCAGCTACAGCTGCAGACCAAGCAAAGCCGCCCTGCCCATCTGAAATTAAAATTTGGCCGTTAGAGCCCGTACCTAAATTTAGTAATTTATCTTCGTTTAATGCATTGTCCGCAACAATACTATCCAAAGGATGTACGTGCGAAGCTGCAGCAAAATCCCCAGTTGCTGAAAAAGCTGCGGTACCTAAAGTAAGCGTGGGGTTATTTGCACCATTTACAGAGAAAGTAACAACACCAGTGCTAGGGTTAGTAGTTACCCCATCTAAATAAAAGTTAGTGTCAGTTAATCCTCCTGCCTGCTGGTCTATAAAACTAGCTATGGCGCTTATCGTATAATTCCTTGTTTCATTAGAATTTTGTGCATCAGAACCAAATAGTATATCTGATCCCGATACAACAGTATCTAATGCATATGTGGATATTCTTGCCATTATTTACGTTTTGTATTGTTTGTAGATTTGGTTGCGCTACGATTTGTTCGCACGCTCACAAAACGGTTTCTATTATGGTCATAATCTAAACCTGTTAGATCTTTACCATTTTTTTGTGCCTTACGGCGAAGTCTTTGGTTTTCTGCTTTCATAGCTCGGCGCCGCGGGGTCATAGCTTCTTTTTTATCTCGCTCTGCCTTACGACGCCTTGCATATATTGAAAGTGCTTGTTTAGCCATTATTTTTTGCCTCTTTGGGCTTTAAGTGCTTTAACACCCATTTTTTTAATAGGAGTGGATTTTTTCATATTTTTACTAGAAACCATACCTGTTTTTTTAGCTTCCTTTCTGCCTTCTCTAGTAAATTTAACAAATTCAGATTTTTGTGTTTTACCACCATAACTTTTTGT